>Ga0187812_1000054_pt1 | contig 41724 bp, 37 predicted proteins | sample NC_S_2_FD_130582 | JGI IMG/M metagenome (GOLD analysis project Ga0187812, IMG submission 130582) | Wetland sediment microbial communities from Neuse River Estuary, North Carolina, USA - ASW-S_2 | ecosystem: Environmental > Aquatic > Freshwater > Wetlands > Sediment | place: USA: North Carolina...
GCAAATCTTTTATCTTTTTCATCGGCAGTCGCATAATGAGTATAAACACCGTCGATCAAAAAATTTTTATTCAAAGAAATTTTTTCGACAAAATTAAAAGCTTCATGATAATCTATCCCCAGCCGGTTCATTCCGGTATCTATTTTAATATGAACTTTTATTTTTTTTACCGGAGAAAATTTTCTTTTCGCGCTTGATAGAATATTCAAATGCTTTTCAGTAAATACAGTTGGGATTAAATTGAATTTAAAAATTAATTCCGCTTGCTCTTTATTAAACGGGTCAAAAACAAGTATCGGCTGCTTAACTTTTAAGTTACGAAGTTCAACTGCTTCTTCTGGAATGGCAACCGCAAAATAATCCGGCTTCTTATCGTCTAAAGAATTTAAAGCCTTTACAACTTCGCCAACACCATGCCCGTAGGCATCGGCTTTAACAACTGCCATTACCTTTTTATCTTTTATTTTTCGGCGTATGTTTAGAAAATTATAATTTAAATTTGATAAATTAATTACTGCAAAAGTAGGGCGCATCAAAATTTCATTAAATTGTTGGCAAAAATATACTTTTTATGAAAGTTATAATCAATTAAACTAATTATTTTGATTCATTATAGATTTTTCTAAAAATATTTTATTTAATTGCTTCTCTTATGTGAGAATACTTTTTACTTTAACATCTTAATAATGAAAAAGACAATTTTATTTTGCCTTTACATTTGAAAGACTTGTAAATAAAAAATTGTTTTTTTGCTTGGCATATATATTGTTTTGGTTTAACCGATTTTATTTAAGACATGAATTTAACTTTACTTATTTCTTGACATTACTTTGAGGTTGTTTTAATTTCAAACAATAAATTTTTATAAAAAATGCTTACAGAATTTGGTAAAATATTCGTTTTTATTTTAGTAGCCGTTTTTTTTGTTGTTGTCGCTGTAATTGCAGCTAAATTTATTCGTCCTGCAAGACCAACGCGTGAAAAATTGTTAACCTACGAATGCGGCGAAGATATAATTGGCTCTCCTTGGGTTAAATTCAATATTAGATTTTATGTAGTAGCTCTTATATTTTTAATTTTTGATGTTGAAGTTGTCCTTTTAATTCCATGGGCTCTTGTTTATAAGCAATTCGGATTAGAAGGATTTTTAATTGGAGCAATTTTTCTTCTTCTGCTTGGTCTCGGAATGGCTTACGAATGGCGCAAAGGTGATCTTGAGTGGGTTAAACCTAAAGTTGTTCCGCCTACTTTAAAAAAAGTAGAAACTGCCGAACAAGTTCTTGAAGAGGTCACAACCTGAACTATTTTCCATACAGAAATTTCTAATTATAAATAAGATAAAAATATCATGGGTTTGTTAGATAAACAGTTTAATGATGACAACATTGTTATCACAAAGGTTGATGACTTGCTTAACTGGGCTCGTCTTTCATCTTTGTGGCAAGTGGGATTTGGACTTGCTTGCTGTGCTATTGAAATGATGGCTACTTCAGCCTCGCATTATGATTTTGATCGCTTTGGTGTTATTCCCCGCCCCTCTCCACGTCAATCAGACGTTATTATTATTTCCGGAACTGTTACTTTAAAAATGGCAACACGTATTAAAAGATTGTATGAACAGATGCCTGACCCGAAATATGTTATCTCAATGGGAAGCTGTTCAAACTGCGGCGGACCATATTGGGAACATGGCTATCATGTTTTAAAAGGAGTAGACAGAGTGATCCCGGTTGATGTTTATGTTCCCGGCTGCCCGCCACGCCCGGAAGCATTATTAGAAGGTTTATTAAAGCTTCAAGAAAAAATTAGGAATGAATCTCTGGTGAAGAAAAGCTGATGAAAACTACTGAAGAAATTTTTGAAATCCTTAAAACAAATTTCGGGGAATCAATTTTAGAACTAGTAACCGCAGCCCCGGTTGAAAAATTTATTCGCATAAACCAGCTTGAAGTTGACAAAGTATGTCAATTCTTAAGAGACAGTCAAGAATTATTATTTGACAGCTTAATGAATTTATCCGGTGTTGACGATGCAAATGGCAAAAAAACTGCCGCGGATAATGGAGACCAAATCATTTCCGGTGGAACTCTTTCTGTTTATTATCATCTCGAATCTACAAAGTACAGACACAAATTAGTATTAAAAGTTTCAGCCGAACGAGAGAAGCCTGATGTAGTTTCCGTAGCTAATGTTTGGCGGCATGCGGACTGGCATGAACGTGAAGCTTATGATTTATTCGGAATAAATTTTTTAAATCATCCGGACCTTAGAAGAATTTTAATGCCTTATGATTGGGATGCGGGTTATCCTTTAAGAAAAGACTACAAAAATCCTGAGTTTTATCAGGGTATGAAAGTTCCTTATTAAAAACTTATTTACTGTAAAATAAAATGGCTCTAAAAACTGAAGAAATGATTTTGAATATGGGACCTCAGCATCCGTCCACACACGGAGTGCTTAGGCTGGAACTTGAACTAGAAGGTGAAATCATAGTTGGCGCAAAACCACATATTGGATACCTTCATCGCTGTTTTGAAAAACACTGCGAAGCTATGTCATATCCTCAAGTTACTCCTTATACTGATAGAATGGATTATCTTGCTTCGATGTATAACGAGTTTGGTTATGCTCTTGCGGTAGAAAAATTGTTAGGCATTCAGGTTCCCGAGAGAGTTGAATATATTAGAGTAATAATGGGCGAATTTCAAAGGATTGCTTCTCACCTCGTTGCAATTGGAACTTACGGATTAGACATAGGTGCGATGACTCCTTTTCTATATTGTTTCCGAGACCGGGAAAAAATTCTCAGTCTATTTGAACAAACCTGCGGCGCAAGACTACTTTATAATTATATTTGGGTGGGCGGACTCTCTCACGATCTTCACCCTGATTTTTTAATTCAAGCAAGAGACTTTATAAAATATTTCCGACCTAAAATTAAAGAATTAAATGACCTCCTTACTAATAATAAGATTTTTATTGATAGAACAGCCAACGTCGGAATTTTACCGCTTGATTTGGCAATCAACTACGGCATCAGCGGACCTAATTTAAGAGCAAGCGGCTTCAAATGGGATATTAGAAAAGACGATGCATATTCGGTTTATAATAAATTTGATTTTGATATCCCGGTTGGTAAAGGAACCATGGGAACAGTCGGCGATTGCTGGGACAGATATTATATCCGAATTCTTGAAATGGAAGAAAGTTTAAAAATTATTGAGCAGGCAATCGAGCAAATACCTGAAGGTGATGTAACTTCAGCCATCCCGAAAAGAATTAAACCTGCGGTCGGTCAAGTTTATTCGCGTGTTGAGAACCCTCGCGGCGAATTAGGATATTTTATAATCAGCGACGGCTCTGTAAATCCATTCCGCGTTAAAGTAAAAGGACCGTCATTCGTCCATTTAGGAATTATGAATGAATTATTGAAAGGCTACATGATCGCCGATGTAATCGCGATTTTAGGAAGCATCGATATTGTTTTAGGAGAAGTTGACAGATGATTTACGATTTCTTTTTCAAAATTACAGGTAGCAATATTATTGCTTCAATAATTCAAAGTCTTCTTCCTCTATTTATTTTTATTCTGCCGTTTGCGCTTTTTGCTGTATGGCTGGAAAGAAAAGTTTCTGCGCATATGCAGGATCGTTTAGGTCCGATGAGAGTTGGAAAGCACGGATGGCTTCAAACAATTGCCGATATACTAAAGCTTGTTCAAAAAGAAGATATTGTTCCTAATGAAGCAGACAAACCGCTTTTTAATATTGCGCCGGTTTTAGTTTTTGTCGGAAGTTACGCGGTATTTGCAGCCATTCCTTTTTCCGGGGCATTTATAGGATCCAATATTGATCTGGGAATAATCTTTATTATTGCCGCTTCCGGATTTGTTGTAGCTGGTATTCTAATGGCTGGCTGGGCTTCAAATAATAAATATTCACTGCTCGGCGCAATGCGTTCAGCGGCGCAAATTATTAGTTATGAAATACCGACTGTGCTTGTCGTTTTAACTATTATCATGATTACAGGTACTACTAATCTTTTTACTCTTAGCGAAATGCAAACCGGACATTTTTGGAACTGGATGATTTTCGGAGGACCAAACTTCGGAGTTGCAAAATTTATATTTATTCCGTTCATGATAATGAATTTTATTATCATATATATAAGCACACTCGCCGAAGTGAACCGCACTCCTTTCGATATTCCCGAAGCAGAGTCAGAGCTTGTTTCGGGCTATCATACAGAATATTCCGGGATGAAATTCGCTATGTTCTTCCTTGCGGAATATGCCAACATGTTCGCTGTTTCCGCAATTGTAACGGCATTATTTTTTGGCGGCTATCAATCTCCTGTTGGTTATCTGGGAAATCTTTTTGGCGCGCATTGGTTAATTCCGATTGAACAGTTCTTTTGGTTCACAGCGAAAGGAATTTTCTTTGTCTTTGTTCAGATGTGGTTGAGATGGACTTTGCCGCGATTAAGAGTTGATCAGCTTATGACGGTTTGCTGGAAATATCTTATACCGATTGCATTTGTAAACTTAATTATTATTGGCTTAATAACGGTTTTGTAGAATTATGAAAGAATATTTTAAAAATGCATGGAGCGCTTTATTTACTATCTTCATTGGAATGAAGGTAACATTTAAGCACTTGTTTGTTCCGGCAGTTACAATTCAGTACCCGGATGTTAAACTTCAGCTTCCGGAAAGAGAAAGAAATCGCCTTTATGTTAATATGGATGATTGTATCGGCTGCGATCAATGCGCAAGAGCGTGCCCGGTAGATTGTATTTCTATTGAAACAGTAAAAGGTTTACCCGGAGAAGATTTAGGCAAAACATCTAATGGAAAAAGAAAAGCTCTTTGGGTTACTAAATTTGATATTGATTTCGCAAAATGCTGTTACTGTCAGCTGTGCGTTTTTCCCTGCCCGACCGAATGCATCTATATGACTGACGTTTATGAGTTTTCTGAATTTGAACGGTCAAACTTAATTTATGATTTTGTTACTTTAACTCCGCAGGAACGCGAAGAGAAAAAAGAGAATTACGCAAAACTCGAAGCTGAAAAAGCTGCCGCTAAAGCAGCCGCGGTAAACAAACCAATTGAAAAGCAGGAAACACCTAAGCCATGAATGTTTATGATATAATATTTTATCTTTTTGCTGCCATAACAATTCTATCCGCATTTTTTGTTGTTACAACAAGGAACATAGTCTACTCAGCGTATTATCTTTTATTTGCTTTTTTCGGCGTCGCTGGAATTTATGTTCTGCTTGGCGCAGATTTTATAGCGATGGTTCAACTGATAGTTTATGTCGGCGGTATTTTAATTCTATTATTATTCGGAGTGATGTTAACTAACCGGATAACAAGCGTTGAAATTAGAAGCGGATCAATTCATGTTGTGCCCGCCACAATTGGAGTCGCTTTGTTTGCGGGAATTCTTTTAGCGTCAATGTGGAATACCGAATGGAAAAGTGTTGACACTGTAACGCCGGTTTCCACAACACAGAATTTGGGATTCCTTTTAATTCATCAATACTCGTTAGTTTTTGAATTGCTCGGGATTTTACTTTTAATTGCTCTAATTGGAGCCGCATCAATGGCTCGTAAATAAAAAGAAGAAAAATGATACACGTTGGATTAAATCATTTCTTAGTAGTTAGTACGGTTCTCTTTGCACTTGGAATACTCGGAATCGTTACAAGAAAAAATGCAGTTATGGTGCTGATGGGAATTGAACTAATTCTTAATTCGGCAAATATTAATTTTATTGCATTCGCTAAATACGGAAATTTTGGATTTCAAGGACAGCTGATGGCTTTGTTTGTAATAATCTTAGCCGCCGCTGAAGCTGCCATAGCGCTTGCAATCGTACTGAATATTTATAAAACCTTTTCAACGGTTAACGTTGATGAAATTGATACTCTAAAGGATTAGCCATGACCGAACCCATGATGATAAATTTAGCTTTGGCGATTCTCTTTCTTCCTCTTTTGGGATTTATAGTAACCTTGCTTTTAGGCAAAAAGATAAAATCAATCTTTACTTTTGAGATTGCAATAATAATTCTTGCTTTTATCGGCGCTGTAATTTTGCTTTTCACTAAGCTGAGCTACTATCAGAATTCGGATATTGTCTCGCAATTAAGCTGGATAAGCCTCGGTAACGTTCCTTTATTAGGCAACACTTCCATTGACCTGGGAATTTTAATTGATAACATTTCAGTGTTGATGATTTTTGTCGTCACTTTAATAAGTATGCTTGTCCATATATTTTCCATTGTTTATATGGAAGGCGATAGACTTTACAATAGATACTTCGCTTACTTAGGAATTTTTACTTTCTCAATGACCGGGATTGTCTTTACGCATAATATGCTGATGATGTACATCTTCTGGGAACTTGTTGGTCTTTCATCTTATCTATTGATCGGATTCTGGTACGAAAAGAAATCCGCTTCCGACGCCGGCAAGAAAGCATTCATTGTAAACAGAGTTGGCGATCTTGGAATGCTCTCTGGTATTCTTCTGCTTTATACAACTTATCATACATTTACTTTCTCTCAGATTTTCGCTCAGATAGCTGCCGGACATTTTCCTCTCAACAGTGAATTCTGGCTTACAGTAACAGGCATTTTACTTTTTTGCGGAGCAATTGGAAAATCCGCTCAATTCCCTCTTCATGTTTGGCTTCCGGATGCAATGGAAGGTCCGACACCGGTGAGCGCGTTGATTCACGCCGCAACAATGGTTGCCGCAGGCGTTTATCTTATAGTTAGGATTTTCCCTCTGCTAACTTCCGGCGCCCTATTGTTTATTGCAATCATCGGAATGCTTTCGGCTTTTATCCCAGCAACCATTGCATTAACGCAAAATGACATTAAGAAAGTCTTGGCGTATTCAACTATCAGCCAGCTCGGCTATATGGTAATGGGGCTTGGCGTCGGCGCTTATAAATTTGCATTCTTCCATTTAATTACTCACGCGTTCTTTAAAGCTCTTTTATTCCTTGGTTCCGGTTCTGTTATTCACGCAATGCACCATGAACAAGACATTACAAAAATGGGCGGTTTGAGAAAAAAGATGCCTCTTACTTATGCGACATTTTTAATCGCGTCACTTGCAATTTCAGGCATTCCTTTAACTTCCGGTTTTTTGAGTAAAGACGGAATTCTGCAAAGCTCTTTTGCTTTTGGCTCACTAACAGGATATTGGATATTCGCTTTCGTCGGATTCCTTGTAGCTATGATGACCGCATTTTATATGTTCCGTTTGCTGATTCTTACTTTTCACGGCGAACCGAAAGATCATCATAAATATGAACACGCGCATGAATCACCTTTCTCTATGGCAATGCCGCTTGCAGTGCTTGCAGTGCTTTCAATTTTTATTTGGTACACTCCCAATCCATTTAATCCGGAACAAGGCGCAATTCTTTCTAGCTGGATAAAAGCTCCACAATTGGTAACGCCGCAGGATTCAAGATTTAATTTTATGAAATCCGAGCTTCATGCTAATGTTGAAACACGACAAGCAACTGAAAGCTTAGAAGTAATGTATTCAGGAAGTTATGAAGAAGCCATAGAAGGAGCGCATGTTCCTTCGCTGCTTCTTTCTTTAACTTTAGCCGGTCTTGGAATTCTAATTGCGTTTGTATTTTATCAATGGAAGAAAGTTGATGTAGATAAACTTACTAATTCAATTAAGCCATTATATAATCTTTCGTATAACAAATGGTACTTCGATGAAATATACGGTGCTGTTTTTGTTGGAGGTACGCTGCTACTTAGCAAGATTTTAGCTTGGTTCGATCAGAATATTATTGATGGGATTGTAAACGGGGCTGCAACTGTAACGCTCGCTGTATCAAGATTCAGCGGAAGATTTGATAATGTAGTAGTCGACGGGTTAGTAAACGGTACTGCTTATGTAAGTGGTTTTATCGGACTTATTTTTAGGCGCTTCCAAACTGGCAAAGTTCAGACTTATATTGTTCTGGTTATTTTTTCATTAGTAATTCTTTTATTCATCTTTAAATAAAATTAGTTTGAAATTTTAGGTAAATAACATGACGTACTTTCCTATTTTATCGTTTATAACTTTTCTGCCGATTGTCGGAATGATCTTAATTCTTTTCGTTCCTAAAACTCAGGCAACATTAATTAAGAGCGTCACGCTTGGAATTACGGGCATCCAGGTATTAGCCGCTCTTTTTATACTTCACTATTACAACTACAGCCTTGGCGGAATTAACGATCCCAACTCTTTCCAGTTTATTGAAAAATTTAGATGGATTGATATTAGCGGATTTTCCTGGATTGGTAAAATTAAAATCGATTATTTCTTAGGAATAGATGGAATAAGCGTTCCGCTTGTTCTTCTAACTGCAATTGTTACTTTCATTGCTTCAATTTCATCATGGACAATCAATAAATCTGTTAAAGGTTATTTTGCGCTTTTCTTACTTCTTGATACCGGAATGATGGGAGTATTTGTCGCGTTAGATTTCTTCCTTTTCTACATTTTCTGGGAATTGATGCTTCTTCCAATGTACTTCCTAATCGGCATCTGGGGCGGTCCGAGAAGAGAATATGCGGCTATCAAGTTCTTCATTTATACTTTATTCGGCAGCGTTTTTATTCTTCTTGTAATGATAGGTTTATACTTCAGCTCAACTGAAACACTTGTGGACGGCACGAAGATATTTACATTCAATATGCTTGCGATGATGAATCCTCATAACTATACGCAGTTTGGAATTCTGTCGCCGCTTAATCCCAATAACTTAAGGCTGATTGCTTACATATTTTTGTTTATCGGCTTTGCCATAAAAATACCGATGTTCCCCTTCCATACATGGCTTCCTGACGCGCACGTAGAAGCCCCGACCGCAATAAGCGTAATTCTTGCAGGAGTCTTATTAAAGATGGGTACATACGGAATATTAAGAGTATGCTTCCCTATCTTTCCTGATATTACCCGGCAGTTAGTGTGGTATATTGCATTATTCGGAATGATAAATATAATTTACGGAGCTTTATGCGCGATGGCTCAAAAGGATTTTAAGAAATTGATCGCTTACTCATCGGTTTCTCACATGGGCTTTGTAATATTAGGATTGGCATCTCTCAATACTCTCGGAATTTCCGGTGCAATATTTCAGATGTTCAACCACGGAACCATAACAGCAATGCTCTTCTTGATTGTGGGAGTTATATACGATAGAGCACATACAAGAGATATCGACGCTTTCGGCGGTTTGGCTACACAAATGCCAATTTATACCGGCTTTGTTACCTTAGCATTTTTTGCTGCAATCGGCTTGCCTGGATTAAGCGGCTTTGTCTCTGAGTCTTTCGTTTTCCTCGGCGCTTTCGGATTCGGTCTGATAAGAGTTCTTACAGTTATATCTACGCTTGGAATTTTATTAGGTGCCGGTTATATGTTGTGGACTTTACAAAGAGTTTATCTTGGATCGTTAAAAGAAAAATGGACTTCATTAACGGATTTAACTTTTAGAGAATACGCGATGTTTGTGCCTTTAACATTAATTATAATTTTCCTTGGTGTTTATCCTTCTGCCATGCTCAACCTGATGAACTCGTCTGTTAACTCAATGGTTAAATTTATGGCAGACGCAAAAGTTATGTACAGCTCTTTGGCAGGTTTTTAATTTTTATTAACATAATTATTTCTGAAATACAGTGAATACAATTAGTCTAGATTATTTGGTCGGAAGCTTAAAACTTATTAAGCCTGAAATAGCGGTTGCAGTTACGTTAGTCCTTCTTGTTCTTGTTGATTTGATAATGAACAAGGATAAAAGGCTGCTACCTTATATCTTTGTAACCGGACTCATTGTTTCATCGTATCTTCTCATCGAACAATTTTCAACAAGCGCCTTTGCTTTTACTACTGCTCCTAATTTAGGTATGGTAATTATTGATCCGTTCGGAAACTTTTTCAAATTGTTAATGGCAGTTGCTACAATTATAATTATATTATTTTCAGTCTTATCAAATGAAATTAAAGACGGAATCGACAGGCAAGGTGAATACTATGCTCTAATGTCGGGCATGATACTCGGTATGTTTTTTATGGTTTCCTCAGCCGACTTAATATTGATCTATATTTCTGTTGAGTTGGTTTCTCTTGCTTCTTATGTGCTTGCTGGCTTTAATAAAAACGCGGTTAGAAACAGCGAAGCTTCACTAAAATATGTTATATACGGAGGCATTTCTTCCGGCATAATGCTGTTTGGCATTTCAATTTTATACGGCTTAACAGGCAGCACAAATCTTTATGAGATTAATTCTCTTATTCAAGCTTCTCAAGTTCACGGATTAACTTTTATTGTTTCTTCGGTATTAATTTTTGTAGGAATGGGGTTTAAAATCTCTGCCGCACCATTTCATTTCTGGACGCCGGACGTTTACGAAGGTTCCCCAATTCCGATCACTGCTTATTTATCTATAGCAAGCAAAGCAGCGGGTTTCGCGTTACTGATTAGATTTATAAAAATTACTTTTATCCAGTCTGTTGATCCAAACGGATTCTGGCATTTATTAAATGTAATTGACTGGAAGACATTTTTCATTATTATCTCTATCCTAACAATGACGCTTGGAAATTTTGCCGCTCTATGGCAGAATAATATGAAGAGACTTCTTGCCTATTCAAGCATTGCGCACGCAGGTTATTTATTACTTGGATTAGCGGTTTTATCCAACGAAGGAATTATGGCTATTATTATTTACTTCGTTGTTTACGGAATTATGAATCTGGGAGCGTTTCTCGTTGTTATGCTGGTCGCTAACAAGCTTGGAAGCGAAGAGATTGATGATTACGACGGACTTGGATCAAGAGCGCCTTTCTTAAGCGTTTCTCTTGCTATATTTTTGGTTTCGTTAACCGGGCTTCCGCCGACAGCGGGATTTATCGGCAAGCTTTATATTTTTATGGCTCTGGTTGATGCCAAAATGATTGCCGTTGCTGTGATAGCTTTGCTGAACACAGTTGTTTCGCTTTATTATTATATCAGAGTTTTAAAGCATATTTTCTTGAATGATTCTAAAAAGGAAAGTCCGGCATTATCGACATCGGCAGTCTCGGTTGTTTTTCTTGTTGCACTGCTTACACCGGTTTTAGTATTTGGAATTTATTTCACACCGCTAGTCGACCTTGCTAAAAGCTCAATCGCGCTGATGGGATTTTAATATTTTTAAATACTAACTAGATTTAAAAATTATCCTGACCGCATTATAGGGAGTTAAACTCTTCCGCTAACTTTTGAAAGTATTCTTTATGGATATTAAATCATACCGTATTAGTAAAGCAGGCTCTCTAAAAAATCTTAAATTAATCTCCGAAAAAATTAATAGTCCCAAAGACAATGAAGTTTGTATTGAGATAAAATCAATAGGACTAAATTTTGCCGATGTATTTACAATTCTTGGTTTATATAAAGCAGCGCCGAAAGAAAATTTTATTCCCGGTTTAGAATTCAGCGGAATAGTGATTGATAAAGGCAAAGATGTATCATCGCTAAACGTTAACGACAGAATAATGGGTTCGGTTAGATTTGGCTCTTACACAACTCATCTGAACATTGATTACAGATATGTTATTCCCCTGCCTGATGATTGGACATTCGAGGAAGGCGCCGGATTTATTGTCCAGGCTTTAACCGCGTATTATGCTTTAGTCCCATTGGGAAATATAGTTAACAATCAAACGGTGCTCATCCATAGCGCCGCCGGAGGCGTTGGTATTTATGCTAACCGTATCGCAAAAAAATTTAGTGCTTTTACAATAGGAACGATTGGCAGCACTTCTAAAATTGATCTTCTTAAATCTGAAGGTTATGACGAAATAATAGTAAGAGATGGTAACTTTAAAGATCAGCTTAAGCAAAAACTTAACGGAAGAAATCTTGATCTAATTCTTGACGCTCTCGGCGGTAAAGTGCAGAAAGATAGTTTTGATATGTTGACTACTACCGGCAGAATGGTTGCCTACGGACTTTCGGTTTATGCTTCTCCTTCGGCAAGCCCTAATTACCTAAATCTTCTTTACCAGTTTATTACTATGCCGCGCTATCATACGCTGACTTTAATTGAGTCGAACAAATCAGTGCTTGGTTTTAATCTTATCTGGATTTACGAAAGGACTGAATTGCTAAGAGAAATGCTTAAAAAAATTGAAGCGCTGAAACTTAATAAGCCTTACATCGGAAAAATATTTGATTTTGAAAATTTAGTTGAGGCGGTAAAACTTTTTCAGTCGGGAAAAACTGTTGGTAAAGTCGTTGTAAAAGTAAAGTAATCTAAACTAACAAAACCGTCAGTCAAACAGAATATTAATACATCCCTATCGGATACAGAAATGTTCGTGTTGGAAGAATAAATGTCCGTATGGAAATCTGAAACATGCGAATTGGAAGAATAAATACGCGAGTTGATAATTGAAATACGTGAATGGCAAGAATAAATACCGGAATTGTAATTTGAAACATGCGAATTAATATCTGGAATACGCATGTCGCAAGAATAAATGTCCGTGTAAATATCTGGAATACGCGAATGGAAAGAATAAATGTCCGTATAGATATCTGAAATGTGCGTGTAAATATCTGGAACACGCGAATAAAAAGAATAAATGTGGACATTCTGGAAATAAATATGCGAATTTGAAAGGAATTTGCATAATCTGGTTTATACAAAAGTTTCAGTTATCCCATTCCCTCGAAATGGCTAAATAATTGACAAAACTTAGCCTACATTTAAAGCGCTTATCACTTCATCCGTTTTACGAATTAGACCCAGCCTTGGAAAAATATATTTAATAGGAAACTCATGCTCATCTTTGGAACGCGCTGCCATAGCGTCTTCAACAAAAATCTGATTAAAACCGTATTCGAATGCAAATCTTGCGGTGCTTTCCACGCCAATGTTTGTAGCGATTCCGCAAAGGATAATTGTATCTATTTCTCTTCTTCTTAGTTGAAGATCAAGTTCAGTTCCATAGAATGCGCCCCATTGATGTTTGGTTATTAAGAAGTCGTTAGGTTGAATATTTAGTTCCGGAACATATTCGCTGAAAGACGGATCATAGTTTCTGCGCGGAAAAGATGTTTCAGAAATTGGATGCAGCATATCTTTAAAATCCGGTGAAGGTGTAACATGCACTAAAAATACCGGCATATTATTTTTTCTAACAACGTTTAATAGCTTTGCGGTATTTTCAATTACCATTTTTGCCGGATTAGGCTCCGTAGGCGACGCGGCAATTCCCTTCTGCAAATCTATAACGACGATAGCAGTTTTGCGGACATTTATATTTAATTCGTTTGACATATAGTTTCCTCTAAAATTTTTAGTTTATATCTAGTTATTTTTTCTATCTTACAACAGTTGGGTATAATTTTGCTGCAATCGCGGTCAGTACGATCATTGCAAAAACTAACGCGGCAATATCGAACGGTATTCCATATACACTTACGCCGCCGTTAATCATAAAAGTACGCAATGCATCTACTTCATAAGTAAGCGGGTTAAAATGCGCAACGGCTTTCAGCCAATCCGGCATAATCGCAATAGGATAGATGGCATTGCTCGCAAAAAACAGCGGCATAGTTAGAACTTGCCCAATTCCCATAAACCTTTCGCGTGTCTTAACAATGCATGCAATTATTAAAGAGAATGTTGAGAACAATGCAGCGCTTATAATAATAATGAATAAAATCCCGATCAGGTTAAGAGGCTGCCATGAAAGCTGTACGTGAAGAAGAAGAGAAAGAATATAAATTATTACCGCCTGCGAAACAGCGCGAACTCCGGCTGAAAAAGCTTTGCCCAAAACAAGCGATGTTCTTGGAGTAGGACTTGCGAGAAACTTATGAACAATTCCAAGATCTCTTTCCCAAATGACTGAAATGCCATAAAATATCGCTACGAATAAAACACTTTGAGCAAGAATTCCCGGCGCCATAAAATCAAGATAACTTAAATTACCAGTGGGAATAGCGCGCACTCTCGTAAATACTTCGCCAAATACAAGCATCCATAATGCAGGCTGAGCCGCTCTTGTAATTAACTCAGTCGGGTCATGTTTAAGTTTTCTTACCTCAAACTCTGCAATGACAAAAATTTTTCTAATAAAATTTATGATCCATTTAAAAATATTTACTTTAGACTGATAAAAAATATCATCCAAGTCTTTTCGCAACGCGTCTTGTTCTGGATACATCTTTAAAATTTCCTCCGGGTTTTTCCGATTCTAATATTTTTCCTACATAAAACTCAAACACTTTATTTAAGCTGGCTCCGTCGTCGCCAATTGAAACTTTAAGTTCCGCCGGAGAACCGATTGCCGCAATGTTTCCCTTGTTCATAATAGCTACACGGCTGCAAATCGCATCTGCTTCTTCCATATAATGTGTAGTTAGCAGAACCGTGGTTCCAATTTCAGCCAAAGTTTTTACGTATTCCCAAACACTTTCTCTTGCAATGGGATCAAGACCAACGGTTGGTTCGTCGAGAAAAAGCACAAATGGTTTATGAAGCACTGCCTGTGCAATTTCAAGCCTCCTTATCATTCCCCCCGAATAACTTTTTACTAATTTATCCGCCGATTCAGTCAGACCCATAAAATGCAGTGATTCTTTAATCCTAATTTCTCTTTCTTTTGATGGAATATCATACAGCTTTGAAAAGACAAGTAAATTTTCATAACCGGTAAGACTCCCGTCAGCCGAAAGCAGCTGGGGAACGTACCCGATTATTCTTCTTACTTTTGACGCGTTCCGTTGTACATTAAGACCGGCGATAGCTGCTTCGCCCGCGGTTGGCGGCAGCAGTGTTGTTAATATTTTAATTGTTGTTGTTTTTCCGGCACCGTTGGGACCAACAACACCAAATATTTCTCCTTTTCCAATAGAAAACGAAATTGAGTTTACCGCGGTAAAGCCGCCGAATTTTTTAGTTAAGTTTTTTACTTCGAGAATTTTCTTATCCATTTTATTTTACGCCATTTTTCATTTGTGAACTCTTTCACTGAATAAAATAAGACAATTAAAACCACGAGAAAGTTTAATAATTATTTTGCAGCGGCTCAAGTATAAAAAATTATTTATAACTTTTTCTAACAAATTTCTTTAAAATAATAAAAGCTTGAAGCGAACAACTTCAAGCTTTTCCAAGCTGCCTCACCAGGGCTCGAACCTGGACTCTTCTGATCCAGAGTCAGACGTGTTGCCAATTACACCATGAGGCAAACGGTGCAAAATTAGCTATCAATAACTTAATTTCAAAATAAATTTATTAATTTTAGTAAAAGATAATATATATTACTTATTGAGTTTTCGATTTATTTTAAAAAATTAAAAAGCCAATGCGAACCAAATCTTTTTTATTAATTTTTACTTCCATTTTTATCTTTTCAGCCGTATATGAAAATATTTTCGCGCAGGAATATTTATATGTAAACTCGTTTGGAAATTTTAAGAACGCTACCTCATTTTCAATTACTTCCGCAGGTATATTTTATGTTACAGATTCAGCCACAAACGAAGTATATAAAGTCGATTCACTTGGCAACGTATTAAAGGATGCAGGCGGCTATGGATGGGATAACGGTTTATTCGATGATCCTTCGGACGTTTTTGCGAATGTTCTTTCTGTATTTGTCTGCGATAAAAACAATCATCGTGTTGAACGCTTTGACAAAGATTTAAATTATATCTCTCAGCTTTATACACGCGAAAATGATGATAAAAATATGAGATTCGGCTATCCGCTTGGATGCGCAGTTTCCCAGCAAGGCGATTTGTACATACTTGATTCCGAAAACAAAAGAGTAATAAAGTTTGATCTATTCGGAAATTATATTCAAAATTTTGGCGGTTATGATGCCGGTAAATTTTCACTGTCAAATCCTGCTAAGCTTGCCTTATCTATGAATAACAATGTCTATGTAATAGATAAAAATAAAATAATAACTTTTGATCAATACGGTAATGGTTTGAATATTATTAGCATGCCTCAATCTCTAAGTGGAATTCAAATAGTTTTTAATAATCTCACAGTTAATTCAGATACGACAATTTATTTTTCAAATTTAGGATCATCGGAATTAAATCTTGCAAAACTAACTTTATCGGGCAATGATGAATTGAAAGAAATTATCAGCAGCTTAATTTTTAACAACAAGCTTTATGTCCTTACTTCTACTAAGATACTTGTTTACCAAAAAATGCAATGAATGTTTCAAAACAATTTCATAACAGAATATTCCTTAGGATATGTTTGTTCGTTATAGCTTTTATTTGGTGTGTTGGATTTATCTCGCCAGTATTTTTCAAATCAATAAATATTTTAGCGGCAAGCTATCCATTTACAAAAAGAATTTATTCTATCGTATGCCATCAAATAGGGGCAAAAACCTTTTCTATTAACAATAACAATTTTTTAGTATGTGCGCGCTGCACTGGAATATATTCAGGCGCTTTAATAGCCTCTCTGGCTTCGCTTTTCTATTTATCATTTAATCCAAGGAACAATAATTTGTTGTTGTATTCCTTAATCCCGCTGCTATTAGATGTTTTATTTACGACAGCAGGTTTATATCATTATTCAAAAATATTAGCGATGGCAACAGGTTTATTTTTTGGTTCTGTTTCATTTACTTATATTTTGAACATCCTTGAAAATAATTTATTAACTGAGAAAAATGGATACTAAAAAAATTTTACCTTCTTTTGTCTGCGGTTTTGGAGCAGCAGTAGTTTCTACAGTACCTGGGATTAAAAATATTGGCTGCTGTTTGATCGTTCCTGCTGCTACTTTAATTGCATTGTTTCTTGACGAAAAGATCAATCATTCCGATTTAAAAATTAATTTGAAAAAAGCTTTGGCATTCGGAATTCTAACCGGAATATTCGCAGCTTTTTTTTCCACGATATTCGATCTGTTGCTAACCTTTATATCGCATACGAATGATTATGTTGAAGCTTTGCCGCAAACCGAGTCCTTAATCAAAAGTTACAAATTAGATCCTTTATTTGATCAGACAATATCGATGCTCGATGCAATGGCAAAGCAAATAAAGGTAAGCGGCTTTTCACCTTTGTATACATTTATGATTTTTATTTCAAATATTTTTATTGATATAGTTTTCGGAATAATCGGCGGATTATTGGGAATGTCTTACCTTAATAAAAGAAAATAATTTTTAGAAGTTGAAATGATTACAGCCATAATATTTTTTATTCACTTTATTTTTGCACTTGTAGTATTTACAAAGAAATGGCAGGACGAAGGTTTGTCAACTGCTTTTATTAATCTTGGATTGATAGGCTTGTTGTTTACGGTCGGCTGGTCAATAGCGGGAATTATCTCTAAACTTATTATGGAACAAAAGGGATTTGGAATTTATTTTGACAGAGACACCTTTTCACTTTCTATTCTTTCGGTAGCAGAATTCTTTTTTTACAGAATGTATTACAGCGATATTTTTAACGCAGACGATAAGGGAAAACAATAACCGCAATTTGCTGAACTTGACTTTGTGATGGCGCCAGAGCCTCGAAACGCCATTGTCTTAAAGCATTTATCGCTGAATTTTCCAATCTTGTATCAGCTTTAATAAGAGGGATAATCGTGCCGACTGTGCCGTCAGGAAGAATCGTAAATTTCAATCTTATGTCTATCTCTTTATTAACACCTTCGGGATATGGAGGAATAATATAACTGTATATTTTTCTCTGCCCCTGCCCGCCCCAGTCTATATCATAGCCAAAGCTGCCGTTGCCGCCGGTTTTATTTCCCACTCCTAAAGAGTTGAAATTTGAATTAGTATTTTTTTTATCAAGGTTCTTATCACTTTTCCCTTTTTCATTTTTCTTATCCGAAGGAGAAATTAGATCTTCATTAGATAAGTTTTTGGAATCCGGGATTTCAGTTGTCTTTAAATCTTCAGTCTTATCTTTTGAATCGCTGGCGGTTGCCTGTTGAATTTGTTGATCATTGCTGTTTACCTGATCCCCGATAGCGCCTGAAGAACCGGGCAATCCCGATTGTCCGAAGGAAAGCTCAACATATTTTTCCGGGGGAAAATTAGTCGAGAATTTTAAAGTCAGCAAAAATGCGATTATAATGATATGCACAAATACTGATAATGAAGTAGAAATATTTTTTACCGAGTTATAAACCATCTTAAAATATTTTTTTAATTACGAAATTATTTATTTGTATTCAAAAATTTCTGCGCGTCGGTTAAAGTTTTAAAACCGCCCACTTTAACTCTATACCATACACCGCGTCCGGGTACTACTGCTTTTTCTATGCCGGCATTATAACCTTTACCTTTAAACTCCTCCGCTTCTTTATCCGCAATTGATTTAGACTGCCACGAAGAAACCTGAACGGCGTAGTTACCTTCAGCTCCATAAATATTATTTTCCACTTTTTTGAGTTCATCAATGTTTTGAGATTTTTCTACGGTTTTACCGGGTGGATTAAGTAGAGATGATAAATTATTTTTTTGCGAGCTGTCCGCAGAACCATTATCAAATGCTTTAGCACTTATTGTCCCGCTTGCAATATTATTTACCGATTCTGATTTATCATAAGGAAAAGTAACAGGAACGCTATAATCTCTTTTAATAATTTCTGCTTTAGAAATATTTTGTTTTGTATTGACAGCATTCTTCCTAAAAGTAAAAACATCACTAATATTATACTTTGTAACAACTCCATATAAAACGACGGCTACAAAAAGTATAACGGCAAGAGCAATAAAAAACACTAAAGACGATCTAACCCGCGTTGAAGATTTTTCTTCTTTCTTCTTTGTTGTCCTTTCCTGTTGTTCATGAAATACCTGAGGCTTCAATGGAACTTCAATTTCCTGTTCCGTTATTGCCTGCCGGAAAGTTTTATCGTTTAGCAAATCATCTGCTTCAGCCGTTTCCGACTTTTCTATATAACTTTCAATTTTGTCAAACTCTTCGTCATTAGCAGCATTATTGTTTTCAACCTGAAACTTCCCCGCAGTAATCTTTGCAATTGTTTTTCCAAAGTCCCATGAAAGATCACGTTCGGATTTCGTTACATTAAATCCCTGCGGCTGTTCGGAAAATTCATTTGTCAAAGGGCTTACTTGCTCAAAATTATTTATCTCCTCCGTAATCCGTTTACCATATTCTTCGGATGAAAAGCGATCCTCAGCAGAAATAATTTTCTCATCTTCTTTAAGATCCTTTTCGTTTAATAATTCATCTGCCGGTATTTTATCTTTTAATTCCTCATCTTTACTTTCAGCCTCGACCGGATTACCGAAGTTCCATTCGATGCCTGCTGTATTTTCATAATCTATAATTGCCGGAGAATCCTTTGTTGTATCAAGCAAAATTTCTTCTTCAATTTGCTTTGACAAATCTTCTCCAAAATTCCACTCTAAGTTATTAATATCAGAATTTGTGTCTCTCCTTTTTTCTGTCTTTGAAGATTGTAAAAGATTTTCCGAAAGTACATTGTCCCAGCTAAACTCAAACTGATTTAGGTTATTTCTTTCGGCATCAATTAATAAGAACTCGCTTCCTTTCACGTGCTTATCAATAATCTCAACGTCGTTCAAAAGCTTTTCAACCTTAGCTTGTAATAATTTTTTCAATTCCATACCGGTCGGAGGAATAAACAACTCACTTTCGGCAACTCCGCTGAGAGGGATTACCGGTTTACCGATGCTTAAGCTAAAATATAAATCTACATAATGGAAGTCTTCTTCACGGTTGGACGGAACGTTGAAAATTAAATTATCGTTTTGTTCTTCATTTTCAGACAAGGGAGTAAAAACCATAAGATCGGCATAAGCTAAATTTTTATCTGTCCCCGATAGCGTGAAAATATTTTTGATCATCCCTCTTTTAAACTGGAAATAACCGAAGTTTGCTAATCGTACAGCTTCACCAAGCTTTAATATTTCCGATGCGCGTATCAAGAATATTTCGAAAAATATTTTCGCTTCCGAATCGGGAACACCGTTTCGCCTGGCTAATTTCCTTATTAATTCTGCTTTTGTCATTCTATTAAAAATTATTTCTTAAACTAATTTAATGAATTCTATATCCAATTAGAATGTTTGAAATCCAAATTAGAATTGGTAAGATAATCCGCCCACAATGTTAAGCGGAGTATCCTGGTACCCATTCCACAAATAATTTTTATTATTAATTAAATTAGACAATTGAAGAGTTAAAAGAAATCCATGATTTAATTGATATGAAAACTTAAATCCGAGATTAAAATATGGGCTTAGTTCCGAATTGTTTTTTATGTCGGTATAAGAGCCGGTATTATATTTCAAATTCATTTCGCCGTACCAGCCGCTGCCAAAATCATAACCATAATTTAATGACGTTATAAACTGCGGAAAATATGGGACAAAATTTCCTGATGTATCTTTTGTATTATTGGCTTCAATTGTTCCATAGAACTTTCCGTATGGACCTAAATGAAATAAAAGATTTACAAAAGCTGAGTAACTTTTAGCCGAAGTTGTGTTGATATTAAACTCTCCATTTGATGCAGCATCAGTAAAGTATGGAAGATTTTCTGCGTTATAAAATTTTACGCCGCCGTCAATCTCAAAGAAACGGTAATACTCATATTTAATATAAGCGTTAATGGCGGCATTCTTTTTTAGAAATAGATTATTAAAATTCTGAGGATTATAGTATGGATTCATATCCAGAAAATATTTTGGTGTGAGAAATTCTGTACCCGGCGAAAACTCACCGAACAAAGAAAGTCCTTCTCCAAGCTTTAAAGCTCCGGAAGCGTATATTGAAAAAAGATTATCTTCTTTTACTTGAGAATAATTAATCCCAAAAGAAGCTCTTAACAGGTCAGTTACGTTTAATTCAGCAAAGGGTTTCGCAGTTACGTAATAGCTTGGACTGTAGCTTGCGCTATCGTTTAAAAATTGTTTTTTAAAAGCAGCGCTTACTCCAACATAAAAAGTTGGGAAACCCATCTTGGCAAAGCCCTCTATGTTCATTAAATTCTCAGAAAGGTTTTCACTTTTTAACTCCGTTATATTATCTTCAACCATTCCGTTGAATATCAAATACTTACTAATTAGATTTTCAATTTTTACGGAACCGTATCCTTCGCTTAAATTTCTCGCCGTGCTGTTAAGTTTTGGGTTTGGAGATTTATAGAGATAATAATTTAACGAAGAATAATCGCCGCTGAACTTAAAATGAGTCCCAGGAAGAAAGCCGCTGTTTTCCTTCACGAATAGCAAGAGGTCTGCTCCGGCGTTAAATGAATATTTCTCGCTGTTGTTTATGTTAGGTAATGCTTTTTGATTTAAGCCGCTTGCGAAGCCTTCCAGCATGCCGTTGGCAAAAGGCTGCGCATAATTTAAATTAACATAAGGATTAGAATATAAACCCATTCCGGCTTCTATCCGCCCTTTATAATAATTTGAAGAATCATATTGAATTACAGAGCCTTTTATCGGAATAGAAACGTCCTTCACCTGAAGGTTTTCAGGTGAAAAGACCGGCTTAAAAAATTGCTCCGACACTGTTGGAATAAAAGGCGGTGGAATTTTTTTCGCATTTTCTACCGAAATTATATCTTTGCCGGTAATAACAAAATCCGGCAGCTGCACGCCCGGATTCTGCTTTTGCGAATCCTGTGCAAAAACATTAATTAGACATAATAAAACAATTATTAATATTTTTTTCATCATCTTAATTTCCTAAGCTTTAATCTTGCTTCGCTGCCAAAAGTATCTGCATGATGATTTACCAAAACAGCCCGGTAAATTTCTCTCGCCTTTCTATAATCCTTTAGCTTTACGTAACAGTCGCCTAATTTTAAATTTGATTTGGTCACCCATTCGTCGTAAGCTTGAAAAACTGTACCGACGGAAACAAATGCGGAAATAGCGTCCTGAAAATCATTTTGCTCAAATAATGTTTCGCCTAAATAATATTGTGCTTCCGCGCCGGTCTCATCGGTATGCGTTTGAGCTAAATCTTTGAAATAGGATGTCGCATCAGAATATTGCTTTGCGGCTAAATCTATAATCCCAATCTCAAGCTTTGATTTATCGGCAAATACGCTCTGGCTGTATTCCTGGACGACTGTATTAAATACCTGCGCAGCAGAACTCACATCTTTTTTATTTATTAGAGTCATTCCTTTCATAAATAAAATTTCAGGAAACCGCAGTTGATTGGGCAGCGTGCTCAACGCTTTGTCATATAATTGAACGGCAGCGTCATAATTTTTCATTGCATTATATATATTGCCCATCTCGATTACGGATGCCGGTGCGGACTCGCTTTCAGGGTATGAATCGAACACTTTTTGGAAATAAAATAACGCGTCATTATTCTGGTTTAAATTCTCAGCGCTCTTCCCCACCCAGAAATATGCTTGAGGCACAAGCTTGCTGCTCGGATAATTCGTAATAAATTCTTTGTAGCTTGATTCCGCGTCTTTATAATCCTGCATGCTGTAATAAATGTCCCCCTTCTTAAAATAGATTTGATCCGCCGAAGCCATGCCCGGATTCGCGTCAACAAATTGATCAATTAACTGTATTGCTTTCTCCGGGTGATTTTCTGCAACGTAGCAATATTGTATCCCGTTTATAGCATCAATTACATGGGATGAATTCGGGTAGTTAGTCATTACCTTCTGGTAATTAATAATTGCTGAATCGTACTCTGTTAAATTATAATATGAATCACCGATCGAATAAAAAATATTCGGACCAAGAGAAGAATGAGGATAATGATCCAATACATTTAAATATCCGTTGATTGCCTGCAAATAATTTCCCTGCTGAAAATAAATCCATCCTATCACGAACAAAGATCTGTCCGCGTATTCCGACCTGGGAAATTTTTCTTGAAGAGCTTCAAATTCATTTATTGCCTCTGACGTTTTATCAGCCTTGTACAATGCCTGCGCGTATTGGTAATAAGCATACGGATTATCAAGCGACCTTTTATCCTGATGAAACATTTCTTTATAAATTTTGCTCGAAGCACTAAAGTTCTTGCTGCCGTAATAGCTGTCGGCTAATCTCAGCTTCGCGTCTAGAACCCGTGTGTTATCGGGATACTTGTTTATATATTCAGAAAAAGCTTTTGCGGCGTTATCAAATTCTTTTAAGTTAAAAAGACAATAAGCCTTTCCGTATAACGCAAGGCTTCCTACTTCGCTGTCATCGAAGTTAACTTTGTTATAATTAGACAAGGCTTCTTTATATTTTTGCTTTGCGTAATAACTCTCGGCTATATAAAAATTAACCTTGTCCTTTTCAAAGTTTGGACCGCTGGCACTAATGCCGGCTAATGTTGATATAGCTTCATCGAAATGATGAAGAAAATAGTCCGCGGCGCCGATACCCAGCATTGACCTGTTTACTTCATCTTCCGGCGCTCCGGGAACCTTTGCCGCTTCGCTGAAATAATTTATTGCTTCATTATAATTTCTTCTCTCAAGATTTAATTCGCCTATAAGCATTAATGATTTCGCTTTAACTGAACTATCAGCATCTAACGCGGCTCCGTTGAGATACTTTTCCGCAAGATCATATTTTTTTAGATTGAAATAATACGCGCCAAGCTGGAACATTGCTCCTTTTATTAAATCACTATTTGGAAAGCGGTCCGCAAATTCTTTATACAAATTAAACGCCTCCGCCTCATCGCCCGCGTATCTTTTAGCTTCAGCCTTCCAATAAAATGATTTGATCGCGATGCTGTCATCGCCGTCCGAAATCGAATTAAAAACTTTATAGGCTTCGTTAAAATGCTTTTGCTGGAAGTAGCACCATGCTAATCCATATTTGGAATTTCTTGAATCTTTGTATTCAGAATAATTTTCTATCACTTCGATATAAGCGCGTTCAGCGTTAGGATAATCTTGAAGTCTATAGTATGAATTAGCCAGTAAATATATGTCCTCGGCGAATTCGCCTGGCGGCAGTTTTTTTAAGATAGGATTGTTAAGCTCAAGAACAGAAGAATCATAATCCTTAACTTTAAAATAGCAAATGCCAATCCTTATATGAGCCGCACTTGCAAGCGGGCTGTCGCTGTGGTACGACAAAAGATTGTCATAATATTTAATTGCGTCTTCATAATCACGCGTCTTTTCATAAACATTGGCAAGCGTGTAAATCGAATAGTCTATGTATTGCTCGTTAGGATTATTTTTGATCGCTTCCTTTAAAAATGATATAGCCGAAGCGAAGTCATTTTCTTTAGTAAAATCTTCACCAATCCAGTAGAACGATTGCCCCGCGTAATCGCTCGCAGGATATTCTTCGATTAATTTCTTAAGTCTTTCAACACTTAAAGCATATTCACCCGTTTCATAATATATAAGACCGAGATTGTAAAGAGCTTTATCTCTAAAATTCGACAGCTTAAAATTATTAACAAGATATTCAAACCCGGCAGCGGCTGCATCCTTTTCACCCAGCTTTAACAAAGCATCCGCAGAATAATATTTTGCAGTAGCGTATAGTTCATCAGTAAGATGATGTTCTAAGAAAAACTTCTGGAATAATTGGTTGGCAACTGCGTACTGCCGGGAGTTATAAGCATCCATGGCTTTGGAATATTTGTCGGCAGTAGTCTGTCCTTGTATTTGAGCTAATGATATAACAAACAATATAATTACTGAATATATCTTTTTCATTTTTATAACAAGAATATGATTGAAAATAAACCACCTAAAATTGATGTGGTAAAATTAACAAAATCATTGTTTATCCATAAATGACCTTGTATAAGCATTGTATCTTTTGAACAATGATTTTTCCTTTCAGTAATAATACCGCATTGGCTGCACTTAAATTGTGCCTGAAACAACGCTCCAAAAACACTGTCCATAAGGTTTCCAAATAATGCCGATAAAATTACCGCTAATATAAAAGCATTATGATCTGCATGCATCCACGGCAGCGAGGCAGCAGCGATAACAATTGAACCTGCTATTCCGCCTGCTGTTCCAATTACTGAAATTCCGCCTGATGTACCCTGCTTAACCACTTTAAAATTAATTACACTTATAGTTTTAGCTTTAAACATTGTGCCTGTTTCCGTAGACCAAGTATCGGCGCAAACAGTTGCAACTGATGAGACGAAAACAAAATATAAAAGTTCCGAAGGAATAAAATGATTTACAATAATTATTAAACCACCAAACCCTCCGTTTGCAATCACCTGCAGTGCGTCGCGCCTGGAATTCTTTTCGAAGGCTTCATCGACTAAAGAATTTCTTTTCCTTCTTAATTTAGAAAGCGCGCTTGAAAGAATAAAAAATGTTAATATCGGAACCGTCCATTTCAATTCTCCGAGACCATAGATAAGCAGCGCTAATGCAAAAACGGCTGCGGTTCCATTCTTCGTTAAGAACTTTAGTCTATAAGAGAAAAAGGAAATTAAAGAAGAAAAAACTAATGTTAGCACTATGTGGATCATATTATAATTTCAGTTAGTTATTTATTTATTGAACGGAATGACATAATATATTTTCAATACTTTTACAATTTGACAAAAAACATGGTCATGTAAAATTATAAATATTATTAAAAACAAAATTGATATATTTCAAAAAAATAATTTATCTTTTGGTAAGCTATAAACAATTTTAGTATAAAGGTGTACTATGAAAATATTTTTCTCAACTTTGTTAGTTTTATTTTTATCGGTATTATTTGTAAATGAAGCCGGAGCGCAATCAATAAAAATCGGAGTCGGTATGGGATTGACGAATTTACAATCGCCGCAGCAATACACAAACGGCTTTGCCATAGAAAATGTTGATCCAAATTCCGGCTACGGAACTGTAACCGGCTACGGCTTGCGAAATGGATATCATTTCGGTATTGAAGCTAAGTTTAATTTTCCGTTACTACCTATTACACCTGTAGCCTTTATCGATTATCATATATTAAAAGGATCAGGCAATGCGGATTCGCTCGGGTACACTACTTCTCTTAATATTATTTCTGTCGGCGCGGAGGCGGAATTTTTTATTATACACTTACCGTTTGTAAGCCCTTATGTAGCAGTTAATATATCTGAGAATTTTTTCGGGAAACTTGAAACAGATGTATCGCAAACCAGCTTAGCATGGACTTATCCAGCCGAAAGCAGAACCGGCGGAGGCTTAGGTGTTGGCGCAGAAATAAGCCTTCCCCCGATAGACTTTGATCTAAGCTTAAAATACAATTACTTTAATCTGATCGGAAAGTCATCCGGTGAGCAAAATATTAATTCGCTTAATTTGAATTTAGAGTTACTTTTCTAATTAACATTTTTTACTTTAAGTGAGACTGCCTCAATTATTGTTCAGAGGCAGTTTCACTTTAAAGTATAAACGTTCTGCGCAATGTTTAAATATAAGTAAGTCACCTTATACAGAATTGAATTTCAATAGCTCCGCCATTTACGGTGGAGTTCAAATGACCCTAATAAACTGTGGGCTTTAGCCCATTAAATGGGATTTTATGGGCTAAAGCCCTGGGTTTATGTTTCCACCCCTGCCCGTCTCGCCCGGCAAGCCGAGGCTGAAAGGGCGCTATCGGAAATAAACTTCTGTGTAATGTGGCTAAGTAATATTAACAAGTATATTTTACCTTTCTACGTAATAAAAACCATTAAGAAATTTCTCAAGCAAAAATTATGTTTGCTGTTTCTATCTCAAACCCGCTTATTTCTTCTATGGTATGGTAATTGTCCTTCTATTTCATTAATAAAGTTATGCAAGCGGAGTGGTGCCATTGATTTAAAATCTTTCTTTATAAAAGAAAAATATACCCTTTACCTACTTCCTTGAGTAACTTAAGTTATTAATAAAAATTATTTGTATGGAGGGAACTTGCAAACATCAAGTTTCTTATACGATCTATTTAGACACATGAGTTGGGCAGATTCAGTTGTATGGAATTCGATTCTTGGTTTTGCTCCCGCCGAAAAAGATACTAAAATATGGAATTTACTGCATCATTTTTTGACGATACAACAAGTGTATTTATCCGTCTGGATTAATGAACCTGTAGACATCCCCGAAATTTCTAAGTTTGACAATCTATATGCACTGTCAAAGTGGGGATACGAATTTAATGAAAAAACCTTTTCGTTCATTGATTCTTTACAAGAGGATAAGTTTAATTCGCCTGTTATTTTACCATGGTCAACTATGGCAGAGCATAAATTAGGGAAAAAACTCAAGCCAGCCACATTGCTTGATACCATGCTTGAGGTAATCTCCCATAGCGCATATCATAGAGGACAAATAAACATAAGATTTAGAGAAATTGGCGGTGAGCCGGAACTTGTAGATTTTATTATGTGGGTCTGGCTTGGAAAGCCTAAAGCCGAATGGCTTGAATTAGCTCAATAGTATCTAATTCTTTTTTGCCTTATAGAAGGATCTTCAAATCTTTCTTTTGCCGTGGGATTATAATCTTTTAGTTTTCCTCCAAAACGCACAGAATTCAAAAGAAATGGAATTAAATAGCCTCAAATTGGAATTCTAAAGTGGTAAATTGGAATTCCATTATTTCAAATTGAAATTACTTCTTCTCATAATTGAAATACAAACCGGTAATTTGGAATTCCATTTTCTCATATTGGAAATACAAACCGGTAATTTGGAATTCCATTTTCTCGTATTGGAATTACTTTTCGTTAGTTTGTAATTACAATTCGTCAGAATGGAATTCCAATACGCGGCTAAATTGTTCCATTCAGTAATGATTAAATTTATTTGCGGTAAATTAAAATCATTTCATTTCAATTACGTTTTAGAATGTTAACAATTTCATTATGGATTAAGCCGTTTGAAGTAAGGAATCTTTTAGAATAAATATCAGTTTTATTGCCGTCAAAATCAGTAACAAGCCCGCCGGCTTCTTCGGCAATTAATTTACCCGCGCAAACATCCCACGGATGCAAATGAACTTCCCAGAATCCGTCAAATACGCCTTTCGCAACATAACAAAGATCAATCGCAGCCGAACCAAGACGCCGCATGCCTCTTGCGACCTTTGTTAACGCGATAAATTTCTCAAGAGCGTTTTCCGGATTCTCCGCGATATTATATGGAAAGCCGGTGACAAGAACACTTCTGGTTAGTTTATCATTCTTGCTGACTGATATTTTTTCCGAGTTAGCGTAAGCGCCGCCGCCTAACTCCGCCGAATACATTATATCATTCATTATATCATAAACAACGCCCGCAATAGTTTCTCCATTTTTCTGAACTCCGATTGAAACTGAAAATATAGGTAAGCCGTGAGCAAAGTTCGTCGTGCCGTCTATCGGATCGATCACCCATAAATATTCGGAATCTCTATTAAAGCTTCCCCCCTCTTCCGCGAGCACTCCGTGCGAAGGAAATTTTTTCTTAACAAAATCAGTAATTAATTTTTCCGAGGCTTTGTCTACTTCTGTTACAAGATTTGATTCATTAGTCTTAAATTCAATTTTAAATTTTGTACCGAACGCTTCTTTAATTAAACCGCCTGCTTCGGACGTAATATCTTTTATATCATCAATCATTATTTTCCTTTTTTATTACAAATATATGGAGTTTAATTTTAAGATTTTGTGTAAACAAGTATTTGATATGAAACCTCCGACATTTCGGCTTACCTTGATAGCCCAAACTAATTTTGGTATATTTTGCCACCAATTTTAAAGTGAATTTAAGGAGAAATAATTGACCGAATTTAGAGAATCAGAAATTAATACAGTACGTGAAGAATCAATTGTAGATAACATGCCGGAAGTCCTGCCGATACTTCCTTTACGCGATGTAGTAATTTTTCCATATATGATTTACCCCGTTCTTGTAGGGCGCGAACAATCCATAAGAGCCGCTAATTATGCATTAGACAATACAAAATATATCTTTCTTTCAACGCAGCGTAAGCCGAATATCGAGGACCCAAAACGCGAGGATATTTACAGGGAAGGAACAATCGCAAAGATCGTTCAAATACTAAAGCTGCCAAACGGATTGATGAAAATCTTAGTTGACGGTTTGCTTCAAGGCAGAATAATTAATTTTACGGATAAGAAAGATTTTTTTGAAGGAAAGATAGAAGTAATTGTACCTCAAGTTGAAAACGACCATGAAATGAATGCGATGATCCGGCAGATGTCGCAATTATTTAAAGACTATGTAAAGATAAGCCGCAATATTCCTAACGAAGCTATCTCTGCGTTTGATAATATTGAAGAGCCGGATAGAAAATTATTTTATGTGGCTGCAAATATTAACCAGGCAATAGAGGTTAAGCAGACGATACTTCAGAAGTTTGAGATCAAAGAACAATTTCTCGAAGTGATCAAAATACTTAATTCGGAAATAGACATCCTGAAGATTGAAAAAGAAATCGACAATAAAGTTCAGGAAAATATCGCAAAGACCCAGAGGAAATTTATTATTCAAGAACAGATAAAAATTCTTCAGGATGAATTAGGCGAAGAAGACGATTCCAATCCCGAATATTCCAAGATACGCGAGCAGATCAAGAAAGCTAAGATGAGCAAGGTAGCTGAAGAGAAATCGCTTGAGGAACTAAATAAGCTGAAAAAAACACCGCCCATGTCGCCGGAGTCGACTGTAATTAGAAATTATCTTGATTGGCTTATTGAAGTTCCGTGGTCAAAGCGGACGAAGGATAATTTAAAGATTAATCACGTACAAAAAATTTTAGATGAAGATCATTTTGGCTTGGAAAAGCCGAAAGAAAGAATCATCGAGCATATTGCGGTTTTAAATCTTGTCAAACAGATGCGCGGACAAATTCTATGTTTCGTCGGACCTCCGGGAGTCGGTAAAACTTCACTCGGAAAATCAATTGCGCGCGCGCTGGGAAGAAACTTTGTTAGAATAAGTTTAGGCGGGGTTAGAGACGAAGCCGAGATTAGAGGTCACAGGAGAACTTATATTGGCTCAATGCCTGGAAAGATTATTCAATCAATGAAGAGAGCCGGCACAATGAATCCGGTTATTTTGATGGATGAAATAGATAAGATGAGCATGGATTTTAGGGGCGATCCTTCATCCGCTATGCTTGAAGTTTTAGACCCGGAACAAAATAATGCGTTCAACGATCATTATCTTGAAATTGATTATGATCTATCACAAGTAATGTTCATAACGACCGCGAATGTCCGGTACAATATACCTTTGCCGCTTCAAGACAGAATGGAAATAATCGAGCTTCCTGGTTACCTTGAATATGATAAGATCGAGATTGCAAAAAGACATATCGTTCCAAAGCAGCTTGAAAACCACGGGCTGAAAAATAAGAACGTTACAATAACCGACGGCTCTATTAAAAAGATTATTTCGGAATATACGCGCGAAGCGGGAGTAAGAAATCTGGAAAGAGAATTGGCTTCGGTTTGCAGAAAAGTCGCGCGGGACATTGTGCTAAAGGAATCCTCAAACGGTCATGCAAAAGCGAAAATCAGCTATATTGTTGACGAGAAAAAAATTGAAGAGTATTTAAAAACTCCGCGTTTTAGAATGCACAAACACAATCTCGAAAGACAAGTCGGAAGCGTTACTGGATTAGCATGGACAAGCGTAGGCGGTGAAATTTTAACTGTTGATGTTACAATTATGAACGGCTCGGAGAAATTAATTTTAACCGGTCAGCTCGGCGATGTAATGAAAGAATCGGCTCAAGCCGCTTTAAGCTGCATTAGGTCGAAGGCAAAGGAATTTGGTTTGGATCCTAATTTCTTCAAAGGTAAGGAAATTCATATTCATCTACCGGAAGGCGCAATTCCAAAGGATGGACCTTCGGCTGGAATAACAATGGCAATGGCAATTCTATCTGCCGTTAGCGGAAAACCAGCTTCAAATAATGTTGCTATGACAGGAGAGATAACTCTTCGCGGGAACATTTTGCCGATCGGAGGACTAAATGAAAAATTACTCGCGGCAAAACGGAATGGGATTTCTTCAGTTTTAATTCCGAAAGAGAATGAAATTGATCTTAACGAAATTACAGCGCCTGTAAAGGAGGGATTAAAAATTATTCCGGTTGAAAAATTTGAAGAGGCAATCCCCTATGTTTTTAAGGAACCTTTTGCAAATGCTATGAAGCCTAAGAAAGTAAAATCTTCTAAAAAATAATTAAAAAAGAAAGTGGCTGAAGAATTAATTATCGATAAAAATGTTTCGCTTGAAAATCAGTATGAACTTCTGCTGAAGCAAATTAAAAATTTACTTAGCAAAGAAGAAAAACTTATTTCAAACCTTGCTAATGCTTCGGCGGCGCTTAAGCAGACATTTGAGAAAATAAGCTGGGTAGGGTTTTATCTTTATGACGGTTCAAAGCTTTATCTCGGACCATTCCAGGGAAAAATAGCTTGCACTACGATTGAAATAGGCAAAGGTGTCTGCGGCACCGCCGCTAAGGAAAGAAAAACCATTATAGTGCCGGATGTAAATAAATTTCCGGGACATCTCTTTTGCGATGCCGATTCAAAATCAGAAATTGTAGTGCCTATAATTAAGAGTGAAAATATAATAGGAGTGCTTGATGTTGACAGCGCTGCCTATGATTCATTTGATAATATCGATAAAAAATATTTAGAAGAATTTTGTAAATTTCTTTCAAGGGAAATATTCAAATAAAAACTTTAGGATAAAAATTTAATGTCGTTTGTAGTTACAGCAAGAAAATGGAGACCGCAAAAGTTTAATGATGTAGTCGGGCAGGAACATATTACCGTCACTTTAAAGAACGCGATTAAGAATAATAGGATTGCCCACGCATATTTATTTACCGGTCCGCGCGGAGTTGGAAAAACAACTACGGCGCGAATACTTGCAAAGTCGTTAAATTGCTTGAACCCGACCGATAATGAACCGTGCAACGAATGCGAGATGTGCACTTCAATTCAATCGAACCAATCGCTTGATATAATTGAAATCGACGGAGCATCAAACCGCGGTATAGACGAAATCAGAACTTTACGCGATTCAGTTAAATACGCGCCCACAAAAGGTAAGTATAAAGTATACATCATCGATGAAGTCCACATGCTTACAAAAGAATCTTTTAACGCGTTTCTAAAAACTCTGGAAGAACCGCCTTCATATACAATATTTATTTTCGCTACAACCGACATTCATAAAGTCCCTCTCACTATTGTTTCCCGGTGCCAGCGGTTTGATTTCAGAAGAATCCAGCTTGACACAATAAAAGAACAGCTGACAAAAATTGCCGAAAGTGAAAAAATAAAAATCGATGATAAGACCTTAACCATCATTGCAAAAAAAGCCGACGGCGCTTTAAGAGATGCCGAAAGTTTTTTTGATCAGGTCGTTTCCTTCTGCGGAACGGATGTTGACTCCGATACGGTTTCAAAAATGCTGAACCTTGTTGACGATGAAGTTTACTTTAAGCTTTCTGATGCTGTGCTTGAAAAAAATTTTAACGCGGTTTTTGAAGTAACTAAAATTATTTATGAACACGGCTGGAATTTCATTGATTTCATGGATGGCTTGATGGAGCATTTTAGAAATATAATGACGGTTATTCTAAGCAGCGGCGCCAGCCTCGTTGAAACTGCCGAAGCGTACAAAACCAGATATTTAGAATACCGAAATAAGTTTTCAGAGGGAGATATACTTCGTTTGCTTAATTTTTTGAATAAGACTCAGCAGGAACTTCGATTTGCGCAAAACCAAAAATTGAAGATTGAAATTTCTTTGAGCCAATTAATCGGATTAGAAAAAACATCTACAATTTCAGAACTGCTTTCAATGGTTGATGATGTAAAAAAAAGCTCTAATCTGAATCTTACCGAAGAGCATCAGCGCAGAAATGAATCTTCGAAACCAAAAGAAGACCCTGCTCAAGTTTCAGTCCATGTAAATAGGAAAATAGAACCGCAAATAAAAAAGACAACAAAAGAAAATTCGACTGAAACTGTTCTTGATTTTGGAGTCATAGTTAAAAAATGGAATTCTTTTGTTGATGCCATTAGCTCTGAAAAAGGTTTAATATTCGGTCCATTCCTTCAAGATGCAAAGCTGCTAAGCCTTGAAGGAAATAAACTAAACATTCTTAGCGAAGACCCGCACGGCAAAGACATTTTAATTGGTCAGGAAGATTATATACAGAAAAAGACTCTTGAATTCTTCGGTAAGAAATTATCGTTCAAGTTTTCTTTGCAAGAAGATAAATCGCAAAAATCGGCAACATATTCTTCGGAAAAAGGAGAAAAAAGTTTATCTATTCCTAATAGAGAAAAAACACCAACTGTAGAAGGTATAATTTCTATGCTTGGCGGCGAAGAAATTCTATAAGAAGACCAATTAGATGACAAATTAAATAGCAATTTCTATTTTGAGATTGTGGCAGTAATTACTTATTTTTGTGCCCTATGTTTAAAAGCTTTATAATTGCTATAGATGGTCCTGCGGGATCTGGCAAAAGTACAACAGCCAAGCTTATAGCCCAGAAACTTGGTTTTTTGTACATAGATACCGGAGCAATGTACCGGGCAATTACACTGGCTGCCATAAGAAACGGTGTTCTTAATAATCTTGATGAAGTTATCAAACTAGCAAATAACTATGAAATCGAGCTAAGATATTCCGGCAACGGCACAAGTGTTTTTCTTAATGGAAAAGAAATAACGGAAGAAATCAGAAGCCCTGAAGTGAATGTTAATGTTAGTCCGGTTAGCAAAATCCAGGGCGTACGCGAAGCTCTGGTGAGAAAACAGAGACTAATGGCGACAAAAAACAACGGTATCGTTATGGAAGGCAGAGATATTGGAACTGTTGTTTTCCCAAACGCCGATGTAAAAATTTTTCTTACCGCTTCCATTGAACAAAGAGCGGAAAGAAGAGCAAAAGAATATCAAGCTAAGGGAACAATAATTCCGTTTGAGGAAATTAAATCGAACATAGAAACGCGAGACAAAATAGATTCAACAAGAGAAAATAGCCCCTTGGTAAAATCGCATGATGCTCACGAAATTGATACTTCAAGAATTACTATTGACGAGCAGGTAACGAAGATTATTAAGATAATCCAAGAGACAGCAAAAAGAAAAAATATTGAAATTGATTTTAATAAAAATTAGAGCCATCATAAATAATTTATGTTAAATTAAAATTTCTGCTAAATTGCCTTAATGATGGCAAAGACAATGTTAGCAGACGAATATCCGTTAAGGAGGATTAATGTCTGAAGTAAAAGACACGAAAAATAATTCATCAGCTATTGACGACTTTACGAAAGCTTCAAAAAAGTTCAACAATGAAAATTATTCTCAAGAAGAATTTTTAACGTTAGCAAAACTTTACACAGATTCGTTTAAAGATGTTAAAGAAGGCGAATTAGTTAGAGGAAAAATAGTAAGAGTTCAGGGTGACAATGTAATTTTAGACGTTGGCTTTAAATCCGAAGGTTCTATCCCTAAAAATGAATTCCATGAGGGAGAAGAAATTAGAATCGGGAAAGAGATCGAAGTCGTTCTTGAGAGCGTTGAAGATCAAGAAGGAAATCTTGTACTAAGCAAGCAAAGAGCCGACTTCCTAAGAATCTGGGATAAAGTTGTTAGAGCACATGAAACCGGAGAAATAATTCAAGGGAAAATCCTAAAAAGAATTAAAGGCGGAATGGTGGTTGATTTAATGGGCATGGAAGCATTCCTTCCGGGTTCACAAATTGACATCAGACCTATCCGCGATTTTGATGCTTTCGTTGGTCAAACAATGGACTTTAAAGTTGTGAAAGTAAATATTCCAACTGAAAATGTTGTAGTCTCCCACAAAGTATTGGTGGAAGAAGAAATTGCAGATCAGCGTTATGCTATTTTGAACAGCCTTGAGAAGGGACAAATCCTTGAAGGTACTGTGAAAGCAGTTACTGATTTTGGAGTCTTTGTCGACTTAGGCGGTGTGGACGGTTTAGTCCATATTACCGATCTAAGCTGGGGCAGAATTAATCATCCTAATGAAGTTGTTAAGCTTGACCAGGTTATCAAAGTTGTAGTTACTGACTTTGATGAAGAGAAGAAGAGAATTTCACTCAGCCTTAAAAAATTATTGGCTCATCCGTGGGAAGACATTGAAAGCAAATATAAAATCGGAGATAAAGTTTCTGGACGCGTTGTTTCTCTTACCGATTACGGCGCTTTTATTGAAATTGAAAAAGGCATTGAGGGATTAATTCATAATTCGGAAATGAGCTGGACACAGCACATCAAACATCCTTCGCAGGTTGTGGCTATGGGTCAGATTGTTGAAGCGGTTATTCTAAGCCTCGATAAAGAAGAAAAGAAAATTTCTCTCGGCATTAAACAATTAGAGCCTGATCCCTGGGATACTTTGATGCAAAAATATCCAATCGGTTCTAGACACGCTGGCATAGCACGCAACTTAACAAACTTCGGAGTGTTCGTTGAGCTAGAACCCGGTGTTGACGGTTTGGTTCACATTTCCGATCTATCATGGACGAAAAAAATCCGCCATCCCGGTGAAGTTGTTAAGAAGGGCGAGAAACTTGAAGTAATTGTCTTAGGTGTTGATGTTGATCAAAGAAAAATTTCTTTAGGACATAAACAAGTTGAAGACAACCCATGGAATAATTTTGAAAAATTATATTCCGTAGGAATTATTACACAAGGTAAAGTTGTAAGGATTATAGAAAAAGGATTGATAGCTGAATTACCGCAGGAGGTAGACGGCTTTGTCCCTATTACACAGCTTGCAACAACCAAAATTAAAAACATAGCTAATCACTTCCCTATTGACGATGTTATTCCGCTAAAGGTAATTGAGTTCGATAAGGAAAATAAAAAGATAGTATTAAGCGCAATAGCGGTCTTAAAAGATAAATCCGAGGAAGAAATTCGGGCATACCTGGACAAACACAAATTCGACCGTGTTGGAATCCAGGAAATTCAAAATGCTGAAACCAGCGCAATTGACTCTGCTGATTTCCCTATATTTGAAGTACCCGATGAAAATTCTCCCAAAGAAAAAAATAGTTAAGACGCAGCTTAGTAAATTCAAAATAGAGCGGGAAAATTTCCCGCTCTTAAATTTTTAAACGGAAAATGCCTGGTAAAGTAGCTTTACAAACATTAGGATGTAAACTGAATTTTTCTGAAACTTCTACTATCGGAAATCAATTCAAAAATTCAGGATTTGAAATTGTGGAGTTTCATGAAAATGCTGATGTTTATGTTTTTAATAGTTGCTCGGTAACAGAGAATGCAGAGAAAGAATGCCGCCAGCTCGTACGAAGAGCTTTGAGACAAAACCCGAATGCATTTGTCATTGTTACAGGTTGTTACGCACAGCTTCGACCGGAAGAAATCGCCCGTATGGAAGGCGTTGATGTTGTTCTCGGCAGCAAAGAAAAATTAAATATTTTTTCTTTGATCGAAAATTTTGATAAAAAAAGTCTCGCTTGTGTTTTTGTTTCTCCAACTCACGATTTAAATGAATTCGGTAAAGCACATTCAACAGATGCAGACAACAGAACCCGAGCTTATTTTAAAATTCAAGACGGCTGCGATTATAAATGTTCTTTTTGCACTATCCCATTAGCCCGCGGTAAAAGCCGCAGCATGCATCCAGCAGAGTTAATTTCGGAATTTAAATATTTGGTTAATTCAGGCTACAAAGAAATTATTTTGACCGGAGTTAATGTCGGTGACTACGGGAATTCTTTTAACACAAATCTTTACGAAGTCTTATTAAAAATGGTAGATGTTCCCGGTGACTTTAGAATAAGAATTAGTTCGATAGAACCAAATCTTTTAACCGACGAAATAATAGACTTAACTTTCCAAAACGAAAAAATGTGTAAGCATTTTCATATTCCGTTACAAAGCGGAAGCCAGAATATTTTAAAGCTTATGCAGCGCCGCTACAAAGTTACCGATTATGAAAAGCTAATTAATAAAGTGAACGAAAGAATTCCAGACGTTGGAATCGGAGTTGATGTTATCGTCGGTTTTCCTGGTGAAACCGAACAAGATTTTCTCGATACTCATAGCTTTCTAAGAAACCTCCCTATTTCCTACATTCACGTTTTTACATATTCTGAACGACCACATACAAAAGCTATTGATTTTGAAGGACAAGTTGATATCTCCGAAAGGAAAAGAAGAAATAACATTCTCAGGATCTTAAGTGAAAAGAAAAAAAATGCTTTTTATCAAAGCATGGTAGACAAAGAAATAAGAGTTTTGTTTGAATCGGAAAACGAAAATAATTCCATAAAAGGATTTTCTTCAAATTATATTCGTGCGAACAATAAATATGATCCAGCGTTGATAAATAAATTTGCTGATGTTAAAATTATAAATATTAATGATGAAGGATTGGCTGAAGGAAAAATAAAAGGCATCCAAAAATCAATTGAATTAATAGCATCTTAATAATAAAATTGAAATTAAAAATATGAAAAAAATTTTGCTGCTCGTCGTCTTGTTTTCATTTTATTCATTCTCCCAGGATTTGCCGTCATCAAAGCAATTGTTATTAGAGAATTCAATTAAGCCAATCGAAAAGTTTAAAGAAACAGAAAATATTTCATTCGTCAGTCAAAGTTATGGAAAGAAAAACGCAGGTCTTGCTGTTCTCCTTTCGGCAATTTTGCCTGGAATGGGAGAACTCTATGCGGGATCGTATTCAAGCGGAAAATATTTTACCGTAGCGGACGGCGCTCTGTGGGGTGTTTTTATTGGAATGAATTCTTACGGAAACTGGCTGCAAGATAGATATAAATCTTATGCGACTTCGACAGGCGGCGTAAATACACAAGGTAAAGATGCTACTTATTACGCAACCATAGGCGATTATATGAATATAGATCAATATAATACCGCTCAAATACTTGGAGGTAATTATAATCAAATGTACGGCAGCCAATACTACTGGAAGTGGCAAAGCGACAACCAAAGAGTAACTTATAGAAATATGTGGTATTCCAGCGAACAAGCACATAATAATTTGAGATTTGTAGTTGGTGCTTTAATAATTAACAGAATAATAAGTGCTATTAACGCTGCAAGGCTTGTCGGGCAGTATAATAAAAAACTGGCTGATGATACAAGCTGGAACATGTCAGTACGCTTGACCAACACAATTGGGTTCGACACAAGTTATAATTTGAATTTTCAAAAAAGTTTTTGAGCTAAAATTATATTCGGTAATTATAAACAAGTTCTAAATATTTCATGAGAATATTAGTAATTGAAGACGAAAAAAAAGTGGCTTCTTTCATTAAGAAAGGATTAGAGGAAGAATATTTTGCCGCTGATATTGCAGTCGATGGAAAAGAAGGACTGAATATGGCGACCACCGAAGAATACGATGCAATAATAATGGACATAATGCTTCCATTCATCGATGGGATATCTCTTCTAAAAGAAATTAGGAAAAGGCAAATTGTAACTCCGGTTTTAATGCTGACGGTGAAAGACAGCCTAAAAGATAAAGTGGAAGGTCTTGACGCCGGTGCGGACGATTATTTAACTAAGCCGTTTGCGTTTGAAGAGCTAATTGCAAGGATAAGAGCGCTGTTAAGAAGAAATGAGACAACTAAATCTTCAAAACTAAAAGTCGGCGACCTTGTGCTTGACTTACAATCGCACAAGGTAATTAGAGATAATCAGGAAATCGTTTTAACTCCTAAGGAATACGCAATACTTGAATACTTGATGAGAAATTCAAATAAAGTTGTTTCAAGGACAAAATTAATTGAGCACGTTTATGAATATCATTTTGATCCCGAAACAAATATTATTGATGTTTATATAAACAAAGTAAGATCAAAAGTTGATACTAATTTTGCATCTCCGTTAATTCATACTATCCGAGGGATCGGATACATAATCAAAGATGAATAGTTTTTAAATAATTATGAACAAGCTAAAACTTTTCGTCTCTTCCACACGATTTAAAGCTACCATTTGGTACTCTTCCCTATTCCTTATTTTGGAAATTTTACTCGGCGTTTTAATATACATTTATCTCTACAATACACTCCTAGATAATCTTGATGTTGGATTAAAAAGCCAGGCAAAAGCAATCCTACATCATGTCGCTGAAAAGCATAAAGACATTGATAATTTTGTTCCGGACTCAGTTTATGCTTCGCCGGAGGACTTAATCTGGGATGTTATTTATAATGAAGTAGCTCTTAATCAAAGGAACAATTACATCCAGATAGACTCTAAAGATAAAATTGTTTTTAAATCGGCAAACCTTGAAGATGATACTCTTTCATTCCCGCAGAAGATTGCTCCTATTAGCTTATTTAGCTTTACCGATACTACGCTTTCAGCAAAACCGATACGCTGTGTTAAACTGAATGCAGGTCAATATAAGATTTTTGTTGCGTTTCCTATCCATCAAATTATTCAGACTCTGACAAGCCTCGTTCACATTTTTGTACTTTTAGCGCCGATATTTTTTATAGTTTCTATCATCGGGGGAGGAATAATTTCCGCTAAGTCACTGTCAAGAATCGATGCTATTATTAAAAAGACGGAAGAAATTACAGCGCTAAATTTGGATGAAAAAATAAGCGGAGAAAAATATAGCGATGAATACGGTCGGCTTGTTAAGAAAATGAATGAGATGATCAGCAGAATAAAAACTTCCGTGGATTACATGAACCAGTTTTCAATTTCGGCTGCTCATGAGTTGAAAACGCCTCTTACTATTTTACGCGGTGAAACTGAGATCGCTTTAAAATCGCGCAAGACTCCGGAAGAGTATATCGAAGTCTTAAAAAGCAATTACGAAGAAACTATTAGACTAACAAAAATTATTGACAATCTTTTCTTCATCTCCAAGATTGATAATTCATTAATCGACATAAATAAAAAACCAATTTATATCGACGAGTTTTTAAAATCTATTTCGGATAATTTCAAAATACTCGGGATTGAAAAAGGAATAACAATTAATGTTCAATCATCGACTAATGCTTTTGTAGATATTGATAAAGAATTAATGACGCAGGCATTTTCAAACCTCATTGATAATGCTATCAAATACGGCGAAGAAAAAAGTGAAGTTGTGGTGAAAGCTGAAGCCGTAATTAATGACAAAATAAAAATAAGTGTGATTAATAAAGGCGAAGGAATTCCGAATGAATTACTACCAAAGATATTCGACCGTTTTTATAGGGTAGAAACTTCAAGAAACAGAAATACGGGCGGCGTAGGTTTAGGTTTATCCGTAGTTAAAGCAATTATCTCATGGCATGATGCGGAAATTTTTGCCAAGTCGGATTTGAAAACAACTGAATTCATCATTGTGATAAAGAAAAGTCAAAAGAGTAAATATCCTATACAGCAGGCTGTTTAAATTCCTCTATATGTTAAACCATTTTTTACTTTCGCTGACAGAAATACCCGCGCGTAGTTTTTCATCGCCATTGCTTTTATTAAAATGCGAAGTAAGCAACTCAGAAAATTTTTCACTCGATAATATCTCGCACCCGAATTTTTTCGCGTAGTCAATTATATCTTTTATATCAGAGGAAACAATAACCAAGTTTTTAGGATTCTTTGATGACTCAATCTGCCTCTTTATTTTGCTGTCGGCATTTTGATTTTCAGCGTAAATAATTTTTGCTTTCGTAACTTTGATCTGAACGTTTTCATATCCATCAAAATAAATTATAACTGAATTTCCTTTTGCACTAAAATAGTCATCAATCATAAATGCTAATTTTTCTCGGGCGGACTGCCTGTCTTTCTTCACTAACTTATCAAGTTTCTTAATTTTGAATAATAAATTATTTCCGTCTATCAAAAACTGCTTCATAAATTTAGACCATGTACATTATTTGCCGTTATAAAATTCATCTCTCTTTGTAAGCTTCAAGTCTTGAAGCTGCGGCGCTTTGATCCGTATTTCAAAATAATATCCCGAAAAGGTTCCTATCGGATTCCAAGTAAAATTCATTTCCCAGCAATGCAAATCTCTGGATATCCTTATCTGCGGGGCTGCAAATTGATGCTGCTGAAAATCATAGCTGCCGGTAAAAGATAATTTCCAATTGGGTGTTAAATTAAAATCAAGGTTAGCACTCATATTAGAAGTCCGTTGTACTGTAATAGGATCATATTTTGAGTAAGAATAATTATAGCTGATATACAAATTCCACGGTATGGAAAAGTCCGCTTCCTTATTACTGTAAATTCCTTGGTAAACATTTTTATCCGATTGGTTAAGAGTGTAAGCGCTTTCCGTAGAATTTTCCTCAGGCTTAGTCTCAGAGGATTTTAATTTTTCTCCTGAAAGACTTGTTGATATAGAAAAATTAAAATTAGTAAGTCTAAATAATCCTTTCCCTTCATCGACTAAAAATTTATTTATTCTCGAAATGCCGGGGGCATAATCATAAAGCGAGAAATTTGAACCGCCGGAAAAATCCAAAAACTGCCCGACTTGTGTTCGATAGCTTAAATTAAGATCTGAAAATCTTAAACTATCCGCTGCAAAATTGTAGCCCATACTGGCGTTAAAATTAAGAAGCTGTATTTTATTTTCTTTGGAAGTAGTATCCGTCGGATCGGCTTTGGTTTTCATCTCAAAAATATTTCCAAGAGAAAAATTTATGCTTTGCTGTTCTCCTGAGCCAGGTCCCCCATAAA
>Ga0187812_1000055_pt1 | contig 41709 bp, 35 predicted proteins | sample NC_S_2_FD_130582 | JGI IMG/M metagenome (GOLD analysis project Ga0187812, IMG submission 130582) | Wetland sediment microbial communities from Neuse River Estuary, North Carolina, USA - ASW-S_2 | ecosystem: Environmental > Aquatic > Freshwater > Wetlands > Sediment | place: USA: North Carolina...
AAGCAACGCCGTTATGTGCCAAGTAAATGAACAACATTATGGGCTTATATTATGGCTAAAGAAAAGATAATTGCCTTTGCTGAGATTCTTGCAGTTGGCTCTATCACTGCTATAGGACTTGCTCTAGGCGGACCTATCGGTGCAGCAGTTATTGCTGGGCTAGGGATTAATCTAGGTAGTAATATTGTTCAAAGTGGTAGCAACAAACTCAAAGAACAATGGTTGACAAGTTCAAACGGTATACTTAACCATGATATTCAACATGCTTTGGCACGAGCTTATATAAAAGCTTTGGAAAGTATTCAAAAGAAATATTTCGAAATTAGTGAATCTGATTCTCTTCCAAAGAATGAGAAGAAATCTATAAAGGCACTTTTTAAAGAATTAATCGAACAAGCTCAAGAGACTTTCCTACCTTCTTTGGAAAAAGCTATTACCGAAAACGAGATTAAAACATTTCTCTATGATACACAACAAACTGCTACTGATTTAATTTTACAGCGCATTAATAAAGATGAGTTATTTTCTACTTACAACGAACCATTCAGAGAATATTTTAAAAAATATTTGCTAAAAGAAGTTCAGTTTTGGTTTGCAGAAGAATTGAAAACTGATAATAAAGATTGTAATAAAGCGTGGCGAGCGTTTCAGCGATTACTATTGGAGGGAATACAAGCTGATATTAAATCTCTAAAAGTTGGTCAAGATTTGATACATAATGACTTGCAGATTTTAAATATATTGAGAAAACAGATAGAAGACTTGAAAGAAAGGGCACCAAATGAACCTTTTCAGCAAGGATTAGATCATGCAATAAATGAAATGCAACAATTTTTGAAAGATATGTACAATATTTCATTTCGAACCGAAAAGAAAATAGATGCTATAGCCACAGATGTAAAAAATCTTTTAGATCAAAAAACAGTACCTGACACTTCTCACCTTGATGAAGAAATAAAACCGCTATTAGAGGAGATAAAAGAAGTCATTGATAGTTACAATTATGACAAAGCGGAAAAGTTATTTGAACAAGCGAGCTTAATAGCTAAAGTTAAAAATGATGAATACAGCATAGCACGATTGCAAAAACAGTATGCAAGAATAGTGAAAGAGAAATACTTTCAACTTGATAAAGCAGAAGAAATACTTATCCAGTGCCTTCATATTTTCGAAAAGTACAATTCGTATAAGGATATATCTTCAACAAAAGAGGTACTAGCACAAATTAAAGCAAGTTTAGGCGATCTTAATGGTGCTGAAATATATGCGACTGATAATCTCGAATATGTTAAAACAACAAAAGATTATATGGAGATTGCATCAGCTTATATCACCCTTGGTTTTATCAATATTGAAAAGCATCAGTATAAAGAAGCTCTGAAATTTATGGACGAAGCCATTCAATATGGTACTAGGTTAAGTCAGAATGCTGAAAAGAAAGACAAGGAGAATGGCATTTATCTAATATCCTTGGGAAATCATAATAAATCATTTATCTACAAAAGAATTGGAAATTTAAATGAAGCAAAATCATGTTGCTTAAAAGCAATAGAAGGGCATCGAAAACTTGAAAAAAAACAAGAACTAGGAAAAATCCTGTTTGAGATGACAGAAATTGAATGTTACGAAGGTAATTTTTCTTCGGGACAATGGAAAAAGTATATCGAAGAAGCTAAATCAATCTTCCGTGAAATAAAAGATTACAGCATGTTAGCTAGATGCATTGATCTCGTTTCAAGAATCGCTTACACATCGGGAGAAAAAAAACTATCTCTGGAAATATTTAAACAAGGATACGAGGAAATAAAAAAATCGAAAGACAAAGAAGGCATCGCATACTATCTGGAACAGTTTGTTTCATTTTTTATAATGCAAAAAAAGTTTGAAGACGCTGAAATATATTTAAAAGAGCTAATTGAATATGCAGAAACAAATAAACTGAACAAATCTATTATTCGTGCTTATGAAGATTTAGCAAATATAGCTGATAAAAAAGGAAATATTTCTAAACGAAATGAGTACTTAGATTTTGTTATTAAAGAGCTTGAAAAGGAATATAATCAAGAACAATCAGAAGCAAAAAAAGCAAATATACTTGGAAAGATTGGCGACGTTCATACTCACCTTGGAAATTTACGAGAATCATTGGCTACTTTTGAAAAAGTTTCAAGTATTTATGAAAGATTGAATGAAGTTGCTGGTTTTGCTAAAGCAACTTTGATAGTTGCAGAACTAAATATGCAGCTCGGCAATAGAGCAAAAGCATTTGAAAACTGGCTAAAGGTAAGTGAAATTGTAAAAGGAACAGCCTTTTATGAGTTTGCAACAATTGCGAAGATTAATTCCGGTTCTTTTTTAATACGTACGGGTGATTATGAAACTGCACAACGACATTTAGAAGAAGCACAGTATTTAATTCTAAAATATAAGTTGCAACATTTAGAAGAAGTTGAATATTTGCTTCGAGAAATAAAAGAGAGAAAGGATTTAACAAATCCTAGCGATAAATCCTTTTCACAAATGATTCATCGTCTTTACGAAGGAATCAATAACAATAAAGAAATCATTCAACCGTTATTAAGGTATTGGTATTCTAAAAACGAAAAAGATCTTTATAAACATTTTTATAATATTACTGGTGTTCGGTCAGTTTTATATACTGATGATCTAAATATAATTAATGATATTTCTAAAAAATTATCTTGGTTATTTGACTATTATCTTATTATGTCAAACGAAAAATTTGATGAATCCAGTTATGAAACTTTCACCTCTCCATACAATAATATGGAGGCTAATGAATATATTGTTTTTATTAAAGAAGAGAATGCAGTTAAAGACGATTCGAACTTTCCTCAAAAACTTACAAATGAGGACAAACTCCTCGAGGCATTAAACAAACCCGCTGAAAATGGATCATTACCTCGTTATTTGTTGTTCCCTACAAAAATTGAGAACGAGATTAAGGTTGTTGTGGGCGGGTGGAGTAGATCCCTTCCTAAAATTGCATATGATTTCATTCGAACCAAAACTGCCGACAAAATTATTTCTGGTAACATATTTTTTTCAAATATTGATAGAAGTGAATCAAGGGATAAATATTATTCTGATTTGTTATTTTGTTGGCAACTTCGTTATATGCCAATTTATATAAATGAAGAACTAACATCTGAAGATGTTCGTATTATTGGGAAAATAAATATTGATATTCCAATCAATTACTTTTCAGACAAGAATATAATTACTGCTGCGAAGAAAATATTTAACTCGTTATTTACAATTGAAAAAGAAAAAATCTCAACTTCGTTAAATAATATCAAATATGATTTAGATAGTCTCTTTGCTGAAAACAAACAAAAGATTTCAATTACTTTATCATTCGTAGAATTTGAATACGTTGTAAAGAAAATTATTTACCCAATTATAAACCTTAACTATAAAAAATAATTATCGGCACATAACCAGCCAATCAAGGCGGACGCCGTATTCGCATTCGACATTTGTGTAGTTATTGGCTTTGTTCTTCCGTGTAAAGTTTCTTGTTCAAAGTTGTTCTGTTAAAAAATATTTTTAATAAATAAAAAGTTGTTGGTATTGTTCGGCATCCTTGTTCTGGGGCGCCGCTTATCGGCAACGCCGTTATATGTACTAAGGAATAAATATGAAAGCACCTGGTGGATTCAATAAATGTACGCTTTGCTTAAGTCAAGATAAATTGACTTATGAACATATTATTCCGGAATCAATCGGTGGTTTTCTGGAAGTTGACTTGCAATGTGCAAAATGCAATAATGAAAGGATTGGGAGTAAATTACTTCCCAAAGCAAAAAAAATCTTACCAATTAGATTAGCAATACGTTCTCTTAAACATAAATTGCCTGAATTGTATAATGCGATAGAAGAAGGTCAAGAATATTCTGCAAAAAGTTCAGATGATTCTATTACTACAGCTTTTCTTAAAAAAGGTGTTATTATTTCTAAAGCTGGTAAAGATGAAAAAGGTGTCGTTACAATTGATAGAAAGGATACAGAAAAAAATTTACGCGGCATACTGGAAAAAGAAGGTTTTTCTGCTTCTGAAATTGATAAAAAGTTGAGTACTTTTAATGGCTACAAAATAGATGCTCCATTAAGATTATCTAATGCAATAACTGTGATTAAACGTAAATTCATTTCTTTATTTCCGAAATCAGAAGACGTTGATATGGATAATAGAATTATTACACTTATCGCCTACAATTATTTGTGCATTACAACCGGGGAAACGATTTTTGATGAAAGTTTTGATGTTGTTAGAAAATTCATTTTGGAAGGGACTGAAACTGAGCATTTACTTATTGAACAATTCCCCTATAATGGACCTTACAAACCATACCATAAAATATACCGTGAAATACTCGAAGACAGAACAAAAGTTACAATTGTATTATTTGGTTCCATCGCTTATGTAATTTCTTTCCTTAACATTATAATTGTGCCGGATAATAATTTCCTACTAATTCAAGATTTAGAGGATAAAAAATTATATTTTTCTGCAACGATTGAAGAATCACGAAAAGGGCTTTATTATGTTGTTTAAAAGTACATATAACAAGCCCATCAAGCCGACAGCAATTACGCATTAGGCATTTTACAAATATTAATGTTTGTTGTTCCGTTTCGGCTAACTTGTTTAACGTAGTCGTACAAAATTAATAAACTTGCAAACCGTGTGTGAGAGTAAATTTACACACGGTTTGCCAAATTTTCGACAGTTGCTTTTTAAGCTGCGTTCTTGTTCTGGGCTGCGGCTTATGGGCAACGCCGTTAGGGAGATAAATTATGAGAAATATTTTATACAAATTAGCTACGGTATTATTGATTATTACTGCAAATGTTTTTTCACAAACGGCGACCCAGCCGCAAGGAGATGGAAGCGATGTAAATCCATATCGGATAGCCACGCTAAATAATCTTTACTGGATAACGCAAAATTCAAGTTCTTGGGGATCGTTTTTCAATCAGACTGCCGACATAGACGCATCCTCGACTTCAGGTTGGGATTCAGGAAATGGATTTCTCCCAATTGGAAACGGCACGACATCGTTCGGAGGCACTTATGACGGGAATGGACATACTATTACCGGTCTGTTCATCCGCAGATGGTCCACTAACTATGTTGGAATGTTCGGCTATTCCATTGGAGGCACAATAAAAAACATCGGGGTGATTGGTGTTAATATAAGCGGCAATACTTATGTCGGTGGACTTGTTGGTGATAACAATAGTAGTAGTACGGTGAGCAACAGCTACAGCACCGGCAGCGTCAGCGGTACTACTGGCGTCGGCGGGCTTGTTGGATGGAGTGTTTACTCGATAATCAACAGCTACAGCACCGGCAGCGTCAGCGGTACTACTGGCGTCGGCGGGCTTGTGGGCTATAGCTCAGGCACGGTGAGCAACAGCTACAGCACCGGAAACGTAAACGGCGCTGGCGATTATTTTGGCGGGCTTGTGGGCTACAACTCAGGCACGGTGAGCAACAGCTTCTGGGATACACAAACTTCCGGACGATCAAGCAGCGCTGGCGGCACAGGGAAAACAACGACAGCGATGAAGACAGAATCAACTTTTACAGATGCAGGCTGGGACTTCAATACAACGCCGGTATGGGAAATAGATGGCGTAAATTACAACGGCTACCCATATTTAGCTTGGCAGGTCGTTACTTCTGCACCGACTACGCAGACAAGCAGCATTGCTTTTTCTTCCGTTACTTCTTCGGGTATGACCATAAGCTGGACAAACGGGAACGGTTCAAAAAGGGCAGTATTTGCGAAGCAGGCAAGCAGCGGTACAACTTCGCCATCAAATAGTACTAACTATTCTGCAAACACAACATTAGGCAGCGGCACACAGATCGGTTCAACAGGGTGGTACTGCGTTTATAATGGTACAGGTACAAGTGTTTCTATCGTCGGATTAAGTCCAACGACCGATTACATTGTTCAGTCCTTCGAATATACTGGCAGTACAGGCGGTGAATTTTATATGACTTCAATCGCGACAAATAACCCAAATACTCAGCAGACGATTGCATTAACGGCTCCGGCGACTCAGGCAAGCTCGATTACATTTTCTAGCGTCGCTTCGACTCAGATGACTATCGGCTGGACAAACGGAGATGGCGAGAAGCGTGCAGTCTTTGTGAAGCAGGCAAGTAGTGGTACAACTTCTTCTGTTGATAACACAACTTATTCCGCAAACACAGTGCTTGGAAGCGGAGATCAAATTGGTTCAACGGGCTGGTACTGCGTTTATAATGGTACAGGTTCAAGCGTCGCAGTTACAGGATTGAGCCCATCAACAGCTTACATGGCGCAGGTGTTTGAATATAATGGTGCAAGTGGAAGTGAAAAATATTTGACCACTACAGCCACGGATAATCCTAAGAGCCAGACAACAACTGCTTACACAAATTATGTGCTGAAGTTTGACGGGACGGATGATTATGTGCTGATAGCTCATAATAGCTCTCTTAATCTGACGACTGCTATGACAGTTGAAGCATGGATTAAAACAACAAGTACTTCGGAAGAATATATTCTCGAAAAAACCGAAAATGCATATTACTTTGGAATAAATCTTGCTGGTAATGCCGGTAAGATTTCAATGTATCTGGTAGGTGTCAATAGTGGTTGGCTGTATTCGAACAACACTACTATCAATGATGGAAGTTGGCATCACGTTGCTGCTGCGTACGATGGAGCCAACGAATATCTTTATGTTGACGGCGTGCTTGATAATTCTCTGTCTGTATCGGGAACGATTGGGACGAACGGCGATCCGCTTTACATCGGAAGCCGAGATGGAGGATCAGTTTTCGGCGGACAAATGGATGAAGTTCGCCTTTGGAACGTTGCGCGAAGTGGAGCGCAAATCCGCTCGGCTATGCACTGCACACTCACCGGCTCTGAAAGCGGGATCGTCGGCTACTGGCAGTTTGATGAAGGAACCGGCTCGACAGCATACGATAAAACATCAAACGGAAATAACGGCACGCTGACCAATTTCAACTTTAACAGCAGCAGCGGCTGGGTAAGTTCAACCGCTCCTCTTGGTCCAGGAACAAACACCTCCACAACCAGCTTCACGAGCGGCACAGCTAGCTTAGGGACAGTTTCGCTAACCACAACCGATGCTTTTGATAACGCGGTTGATCTTTATTCTACGAAAATTTCCGGGGCGCCAAATTCGCTTCCTTCCGGCTCATCAACAGTATTAAATGACCGGTATTGGATCGTGAATGTGTTTGGAACGCCGGGAACATTCGCAGGGAACATGACATTCACCGTTCCTTCAACTTTTACCAACAATGGAGCTGCATCTGCATCCAATTATACATTATACCATAGAAACAGCAATGATGACGGAACATGGACTTCTGTTGGCACAGCATCGGGACTTACTGCAACTACAATAACATTCAACAACATTACATCGTTCAGCCAGTTTTCACTTGGAACGAATGATCCGCTTCCGGTAGAACTTGTTTCGTTTATAGCTTCGATTAAAAACAATGTAGTTGAATTGCAGTGGCAGACAGCAACTGAAGTAAATAATTATGGATTTGAAATTGAATGTAAACTTAAAAATGGGAATTGGAATAAAATTGGTTTTGTGCAGGGCGCTGGAAATAGTAACTCACCAAAATCTTATTCATTTACTAACAATAATGTAAGAAGTGGAGTTTATATATATCGCCTAAAACAGATTGATATAGATGGCAGTTATAAATATTCAAATGAAATTGAAGTTATATTAACTGCACCGAAAGAATTTTCATTATCACAAAATTTTCCAAATCCATTCAATCCGACAACAATAATAAAATACTCGATTCCTAACTCAGAAAAAGTTCTAATAAAAGTATATGATGTTTTAGGAAGAGAAGTAAAAACATTGTTGGATGAATACAAAGATACGGGGACTTATGAAATAGAATTTAACGCAAGCAATTTAACAAGCGGATTATACTTTTATAAAATTACAAGTGGAAAATATTCGGAAGTAAAAAAGATGTTATTAGTTAGGTAAAAGTGCCATATAACATGTGGCTCAAGGGCGACAGCCCGCCAATGGGCGGGCAGGCTGTATTGGCACTTGCCTATCGGCAGGCAGGTTCGGCATTTTAGAAATTTTAAAGTTGGTCGTTCCCCCGCCGTTGGCGGGGCAAGCTGTTTCAAGTTTCTTGTTTAAGGTAGTCGTGCTATGAAAGATTTTTTTAATTATAAAATTTACTAATTAAATCGGCATTGCTGTTATGGGCTGCGCCTTAGACACGCCGTTAGGTTATATAATCGATAGGTATGAGAATGAATAAAGATGAAATTGAGATTCATAATACTTTAACTGCAATAAATAATGCCTGGCGTAATAGTCATCCAGAAGAAATGGAAATTTACTTGCATCCCGAAATTATAATGAAACTTCCCGGGTTTTCCGGAGAAATAACCGGTCGTGAAGTGTTAATAGATAGTTTTAAGGAATTTTGTTCAAATGCCCAAGTTCTTGAGTACTCTGAAAGCGATGAGCAAATTAATATAATTGGAAATTGTGCCATTGCGACTTTTAAGTTTGAAATGATATATGAAAGAACAAAATATAGAGATAAATCAATTGGACGCGACTTTTGGATATTTGAGAGACAAGGAAATAATTGGGCAGCAGTTTGGCGTACAATGATGGAGTTAAATGAAGTTAGAATCCTTGAAAAATAATCAACACGAAATAATAAATTAGAAATTATTTAATTTATCCAGAGGTTACGACTAAAATCTAAAATTGTTCTTCAATAGCGTTTCCCAATTATTATTTCATTTAAACGTGAAAATAATAATACAAAGAAAGAAAAACATCCTTGATGATAAAAATAAATAATTATTTTATTAATGCACAAAAACAACCTAAACTGCGGCGCAAGCTGACTGTATTTTCGCGTTTGGCATTTTCTTAATTATTGGCTTTGTAGTTCCTAGCCCAAGGCTGGCAGGCTGTGTAAAGTTTCTTGTTCAAAGTTGTTCTGGAAAAGTAAAATTTTAATAAATAAAAAGTTGTTGGTATTGTTCGGCTCCCTTGTTCTGGGGCGCCGCTTATCGGCAACGCCGTTATATGCATAATTTATTAACCAAGAGGAATTATTATGAAACCGCGTATTAAAGTTTTTACATTGGCTGTTAATGATTTGGAGAAATCATTAGTATTTTATCGCGATGGTTTGGGTCTACAGACAAAAGGGATAATTGGGACAGAATTTGAGGATGGGGCTGTAGTCTTTTTTAATATGAATAATGATCTTATCTTAGCTCTTTATCCCAAAGTTGCATTGGCTAAAGACGCTAATATTTCTGTAGGTCCCCCAAACCCTGTAGAGTTTTCTATTGGACATATTGTTAAATCTAAACAAGAAGTTGATGTAGTAATGGAACAAGCAAAAAAGGCTGGGGCTAAAATTACAGATTCTGCTCGTGAAAGATTTTGGGGTGGGTACTCTGGATACTTCCAAGATCTGGATGGTCACCTTTGGGAAATTGCTTGGAATCCCGCGTTGGAAGTAGAGGATTAAACCTTGTCCGAACAAAAGTTAACTTCTAAGAATAATTTGGAAACTGAAAAATATATTTAAAACTATTTTCGACAGATATATCTCCCAAAGTAACGGATAAATTATTTTTAATTATAACATGATATTTCATGTAATTGCATATAACCCTTGGCTCAAGGCGCCAGCCCGCCAATGGACGGGTAGACTGTTTTCGCTTTCGGCATTATACCAAGAAGATAAACCACAGAATATCAAAAATTCTGATGTTGATATATTGTGCAAGATATAGTACGTTTAAGCGCACAAAATAACTTTTGGAGAATTTATGTTTAAAATAAAGTTAGATCAAGACATTCAACCGCTTTCCGAATTCCGTTCTAAAGTTGCTTTTTATTTAGATAAAATAAAAAAAACTAAGAGACCTTTAATTATTACCCAAAATGGTAAAAGTTCTGCGATATTATTGGATGTATCAGCATATCAATCTTTGGTCGATAAATTGGAAGTTCTAGAAGATATTAAGCTGGCAGAAGGACAAATTGCTCAAGGAATAGAGATACCGCATCAAGAAGTAAAAAAGAAATTTGCCAAGAGATCTTAATTATGAAAATATCCTGGTCACCTTTAGCAATAGAGAGGTTAGAAGATATTTCTGAATATATTGCATTAGATAACAACTCAGCAGCTCAAAAGATGGTTAATAGTGTTTTTAAGAAAGTGGAAACATTATCGAAAAATCCTAAAAGAGGGAGAAAAGTACCGGAAGCAAATAGAGAAAAAATTCGAGAAGTGTTTGAAGGTGAATATAGAATCATTTATCGTGTTGAGTTTAAAAAAATTTTTATTCTAACAATAAGGAATTTTAAACAACTATTGCCTGGAAAGGATATCGAGTAGTTGTGGTATACCGGCAAATACCAGAGTCTTACCTAAAAAACATTTTAATATTTTAGCATCTAGATTATTTTGAGTCCCAATATTAAGATGCATATTTTATAAATAGAACTCACATATAATCAAAGATAAGGAAGGGATTTTACTATGATGAAATTCTTCAGGCGCTTTCAGGATTTGGGGATTGAAGGCGAGCAAGCAAAGATGTACGACAGGAATATACGCGAATATAGAATTAATGAAATTAAGGAAGAGGCAAAAGAAGCAGCAAGGTATATTAAGAACGGAGCCGCGGTGATTGAGGTGGCGTCGGGACCAGGCTATCTTTCAATAGAGCTTGCGAAGGCGGGAAAATATAAAATAACCGGCATTGATATAAGCAAAGACCTAACGGAGATCGCCGACCGGAACGCAAAAGAAGCGGGCGTTGAAGTTGACTTCCGGCAAGGCAGCGCGTCAAGCCTGCCTTTTCAAACGGACATGTTTAGCTTTATTATCTGCGTACTCGCGTTTAAGAACTTCAAGGAACCGCTGAAGGCTTTGAACGAGATGTATAGAGTCCTGAAACCGGGAGGCACAGTCCTGATTATGGATTTGAACAGGAATGCTTCGAACACTGTAATGAACGCAGTGGTAAAAAATATGGGGTTAAAAGGATTGAACGCGGTCATCGCACGGACAATCCAAAGGAACGGCGCTTATACCAGGGAAGAATTTGAGACTTTTATTTCGCGGACAGATTTTAAAGAACATGCTATAAAAGATTCCGGTATCGGGTTCTCAATATACCTAAAGAAATAGGCTTAACGCTTCTTACCGAATCATTCAGACTTACAGCAAATCACAAATAAAACCTCCCGGATAAAAAAGACTTGCGTAGTTAAATGGCTACACTTATATTTGTAGCCAAATAGCAACACAATGAATTTACGGCGAGACATATTTCAAGCAATAGCTGATCCAACGAGAAGAGCGATACTTCTGCTGATCGCTTCGCAATCCATGACAGCGGGCGCGATAGCGTCTAACTTCGACACAGCCAGACCCACAGTTTCAAAGCATTTGAAAATACTAATAGAGTGTGAGCTTCTTGAACAAGAGCAAAACGGAAGAGAAATTTACTATCACTTAAATCCTCAGAAGATAAAAGAAATAGCGGACTTTATTGAACCATTTAGAAAATTATGGGACGAAAGGTTTAATAAACTGGAAGCGATAATGAAAAAGTATAAACCAAAAAAATAGAAAGGCAAGATATGGAACAAAAAACAAAAGTTAACGCGGAAGACGGCAAACAAGATTTAATGATTACAAGAGTATTTGATCTGCCGCTGGAATTACTTTTTAAAGCGTTTGCGGAATCCAGCCTTGTAGAGCAATGGATGGGAACGAAAGTGCTGAAGCTTGAAAGTAAAAAGCACGGCAGCTACCAGTATGAAACAAGCGATGATAAGGGGAATATATTATTTAAAGCTAACGGGGTAATACATGAATTTGTTCCGGACAAGAAAATAACCCGGACATTTGAAATGGATAATACGCCGTTTGGAGTCCAGCTTGAGTTCTATGAATTTGAAAAGCTTACAGAAGACACCAGCAAACTAAATATGCATGTAGTATATGAATCGGCGGCTAAACGTGACCAGGTTCTGAAGCTGCCCTTCGCTCAAGGCTTAAACATGGCGCATAACAGGTTACAGGAAATAATTAGTAAATTAAAATAAACACGTTACGATAGGCGAGAAATATTATGACAACAAAAAATCTTCGAGCCGGCAAGAAAGGTAAAATCATTTATTGGATCGATACCGCGTGGCTTGCTTTAGGAATGCTATCAACCGGTGGAGGACAGCTATTCAAAATGAAAGCGGGACAGGGAAGAGCAGAAATGATTACGCATCTGGGTTATCCTATTTATCTTCTAACAATATTAGGCGTTTGGAAAATTTTAGGAGTCGCAGCAGTTCTAATTCCTAGATATCCATTACTTAAAGAATGGGCTTATGCAGGCTTTTTCTTTGTAATGACTGGAGCAATGGTTTCACATATAGCTTCCGGTGATTCCGTAACTTCAATCCTTCCCTCTTTACTGCTGCTGGTACTGACATTGTTATCGTGGTATTTCAGGCCTGCGGATAGAAAAATTGTTTCAGTTAATTAATAGGTGAATGAAATGAATCCTAAAGTTGATTTCTTTTTTAGTAAAGCAGGAAAGTGGCATGAAGAATATGAAAAGCTGCGATCGATTGTTCTTGACTGCGGACTGACCGAAGAATATAAGTGGATGCATCCTTGCTATACTTTCAGGGAGAAAAACATAGTTTTAATACATGGATTTAAAGAATACTGTGCGCTTCTGTTTTTCAAAGGAGCTTTGTTGCACGATAACAAACGTATTCTAATCCAGCAGACAGAGAATGTGCAGGCGGGACGGCAGATACGGTTCACCAATGCCGGAGAAATAGTTAAGCTGGAGCGTACCATAAAAGCATATATTCATGAAGCCATTGAAGTGGAAAAAGCAGGCTTGAAAGTAAATCATAAAAAGACTTCTGAATACAAAGTGCCGGATGAATTTAAAAATAAGCTGGATGAGATACCTGCATTGAAAACCGCTTTTGAAGCCTTGACGCCTGGTCGGCAAAGAGCATATCTTTTTTATTTTGCCCAGCCCAAACTATCCAAAACACGTGAGGCAAGGGTTGAAAAATATTTAGACCAAATCCTTAAAGGAAAAGGATTAAATGATTGACGCATTCCAGCGGAGCGTAATACAAACTGCTTATTTATCCTTCCCATAAAAAAATGTGTGAAATAATTTTATATAATGTTATATTGTATTAAACAAAAATAAAACTGGAGAAAATTATGAAAAAAGTTCTGGTACTGTTGTCAATAGGCATCGCGGTTTTCATTTTATCTTCTACCGGCTATGCCCAGAGTAAACCTGTCAACATTGCGTTGTTCAATCCAATACAGGTATTTCCTGAAAATAATTCCATTGAAGGCGTCCGTATAAACTTAATATACGGAAAGAATATCGCCATGACCGGGCTTGACTGGGGCTTAGTTAATCAAGTTGGTTCAGGCGGTATGAAAGGTATCCAATGGGGCTTTGTTAATTTAAACGAAGGAAACTTTGTAGGCTGGCAAGATGGCGCTTTTAACATTAATGATAACGATGTAAAAGGGTTTCAATTCGGCTGGTATAATAAAGGCGCTCATGTAAGCGGCTTTCAACTCGGTTTAGTTAATTCAGCGGAGAGCTTGTATGGTCTCCAAATAGGAATCATCAACTTTATTAAAACCGGCGGACAATTCCCGGTTTTCCCAATTGTTAACTGGTCGTTCTGAGTCTTAAAAACCCCGGCAAATTTAGCCGGGGTTTTATTTTACTAGGGTAATTAGACTTTCCGGAATTTTATTTAAGCGCAAAGGAATAGATATGTATTATATCTTATTTTACAAAACAGTTGATAACTATATTGAAAGGCGCATGCCCTTTAGAGAGGCTCACCTTGCTTATGCAACAGAAGCACATAAACGCGGTGAACTAATAATAGCAGGAGCGCTCGCCCAGCCGACAGATTATGCCGTATTAATTTTTAAGGGAGACTCTCCAAAGCCCGCCGAAGATTTTGCAAAAAATGATCCTTACGTTTTAAACGGCATTATCGCGGAGTGGAAAGTAAGACAATGGACGGTTGTTATCGGCGAACCGAAAGAAAGGTAAGACAAAAAATATTGATGGACGAATGATATTTACTTTTATAACATTCATTCATCATGATAATTTTATTTGACCGCTAACAGTCACGCTTAAGTTTTTTATTAACTGTTCCCTTCTTACACAGCAAAGATATGTTTGTGTTTACTATGTAGCCATGAACTTCTAACCTTAATTTCATTTTGTCAAATACACTTTTATTTACTTCCTTTTTTATAAAGATCTTAGTGGCATAAGTATTGTCAAAAATATTATTCAAGGGGATTTAAAAAATAATATTTATTAATTGTAAGGAGGTTTTTATGTTTAACAGGATACTCTACAGCATAAATGTAATTACAATTACAATGCTGTTAACGCAGTTCTTAATTTTTGCTGCAACACCAGGCAGCGGAACATTAACTCCATCTGCAACCGGAGGGAGTGCGAGTATAACATGGACAGGCGGACCTTTCACAGCAGTAACAGCAGACCCTTCGGTGTGCACGCCGCAGTCATGCGATGATTTTTTTCTAACAGTAAATATTCCGTCTTCGTTCTATGCAACAAATCCTAATTACAGTGTGCAGGTGCTTATTACCTGGGCATCGCTGCCGAACGATTTTGACTTGTATGTATATGACTCAACCGGAACGCTTGTAAACTCTTCAACTCAGGGCAATACTACATTTGAAGATGTCGATCTCGGGCAATTAACATCGGGTACTTTCAACGTACAGGTAGTTGCGTATACAACAGTAAACGAATCATACAGCGGTAGTGCGACCATTGGTCCTCCTGCTGCCGATCAGGTAAGATTGGCGAGATACAGAAACGGGAATTTTTCATTTACATCTCCGGTATTAATGAGCGGTCCCAACGGATTAGCATTAGGCGTACAGGACCTGGAACCACGCTCGGCTTATGATACATCAGGAAATATTTATGTAGCCGCAATACAGGGTGTACCGGCAGGAACTGATGTATGGAAATCAACCGACGGAGGTCTGTCATTTAAATATTTAGGCCAACCTGACGGAGGACAGGCTGCTTCTGCATTAGCTGGAAGGACTCCAGGCGCGGGCGGAGGCGATGAAGATATTGCAATTGGTACAGCGGAAAGAATTTATGTAGCATCACTATGGCTCGGCTCCGTTACAATGTGCAGCTCAAACAACGGCGGAGCGGCTTGGCTAGTTAATCCGCTGTCCACAACAGTGCCTCTTGATGACAGGCAATGGATAGCTCCTTACAAAGACAATATAGTATATCTTACATTCAAGCAGCTCGGAGTGTTGTTAGCAGGCACTGAAAGTATTTTTGTTCTTAAATCGTTTGACGGCGGATTGACTTTTCCTCAAATAACAGAAGCCACACTTCCACAGTTCGGTGTGCAGCCCGACGATCAGGGAAACATAGCTGTCGATCAAAACAACGGAAATGTGTATACGGTGTTTATCGGACATCCGGGCAACTCTGTTTACATAGCACGGTCTGAAGACGGCGGAAAGTCATTTGATGATCTTCTCGTGCATCAAGGACCCGCAGGCGAATCTTATCAGAATGTTTTCCCTATTATTGCGATTGACGTAGGAGGCAACCTGCATGTTGTTTATTCAAACGGAACTAATATTTATTTGACAAGTTCTTCAGATTATGGAAAAGACTGGACGCTTCCGGTGCGGGTAAATAACGGTATAGAAACAAAGACTGCATTATCTCCGTGGATTGATGCTGGAGATGCGGGCAAGGTTGATATTATGTGGTGGGCAACTAATTCTTCAGATAATCTTTCCGACAGCGCAGAGTGGAAAGTCTACTTTGCTCAAACAAAGGACGCTTTCGCAAAAAACCCGGTTATATTAGAAAATGCGGCAACAGGAATTTTTCACACAGGTCCAATTTGCGTAAACGGTACAGGCTGCGCATCCGGAACAAGAAATCTTGCCGAATATGCTTCAACTACAGTTTACCGCGACGGCAACGCGATGATCGTTTACCCAGATGATAAAAATACGACTAATCCGTTAACGTACTTTATAAAACAAACTGGCGGACCGGTGGTTATATCTTCCGAACAGAATGAATTAAATAAAAATGCCGCCTCTGTAACACCGGCGTTAAATATTCCGTATCAATTTTCGTTAGCGCAGAATTATCCAAATCCTTTTAATCCAAGTACTGTCATAACATATTCGATAAAGACTAACAGCTTTGTCAAGCTCATAGTTTATAATTCGCTTGGACAAAAAGTAGCTTCATTAGTAAACAAGAATGAAGATGCCGGGATTCATTCCGTAGTCTTCTATGCAGAAAGCCTGCCGAGCGGAATTTATTTTTACAGATTGCACGCGGGAAAATTTGCAGAGACAAAGAAATTAATTTTGCTGAAGTAGAAATAATCTTAACATAATTTAAAAAGCGATATTAAAATTCAGGCGGACATTATAAGAATATTTAAAATCTACTTGCGGAGCAATGAACGCAGTGTTGCTTGCTGAATCAAACTGGTGCTGAAAAAATATAATATCAATTTGACTATACAGCCAGACAGCGGCATAAGCAACAATAGAAATGTTTCTCATTTTATAAGAAGAATTATAGGAATTATATTTCTGCGGAATTAAAAGACTGTTGGTTTCGTTAAGATAAGCATTTTGTTTTTTATTGCTGTCGATAATATAATAGATCGAAGAAGTTAAAGCGGCAACGCTTAGAGCAGTGATAATAAAGCCTTTGCCGCTTTCATTCAGATAGAAATGACCAAGCCCCGGCAGCAGTACGGACCGGAAGAGCGCCTGCTTCATATCCGCTTCGTTCTCATGTACCGTAACCGGCTTAGTGATATAAACAGTATCGGTTTTTGTTTTTTCAACTTTATTCTTTTCAACAATGTTTTGATTATATGCCTGCTTAACGAGGTTGAAAAAAGAAATTATTTTAGGAGAGGTTTTTGTCGAGTCGAGTTGATACGAGGGATTGATTTTAAGAATTTCTTCAAAGCTTTTCTGCGCGCCGTTATCATCTGACAGAGAAAATTGAGAAACGCCTTTCATCATAAATATTTCAATTAGATCTTCGCTGCTAAAATCATTTCTGTGCGAGAGCATTTGATCGGCATTATTAATAACGTTGATATATTCAAAAGATTCAAATTCATTTTTAAGCCCGGCAACAGAGTCGATCTTTTGCTGGGCAAAGAACTGTGGAGATAATAAAATAAAAAAAATAGCAGCAGTAATATATTTGATCATTTATTTCAGAAGCATCATTTTTTTTGCATCCGTAAAATAATCAGAAGAAAGTTTATATACATATATGCCTCCCGCTACCTGCCTGCCGGAGTTATTTGTGCCGTCCCAGGTTAAACGGTAATTACCCGGCGCATATATTTTAGAAGTCAAGTTTTTAATATGCTCGCCCAAAATATTATATATGTCAAGTGAGACGTGGCTTTCCTTTGCGATGGTAAAAGTAATTTGTGTCGATGGATTAAATGGATTGGGATAATTATTATCCAATTTAAAGCCTGTAGCAATCAGTGGCTGGCTATCATAGATGCCGGTGATAATATCAAGCTTTTCAATTGCAGAAACCGGCTGGGTCTCGCCTTCATTGTCGACATTTTTTCCGCCGAAAACATAAATTGCGCCGTTATAATAAACTGCCATGGGTTCAGAGCGAGCATTATTTAGAGCCGGACCTGATTGAAGATTATTAATAGAGCCATCGCCATTGATATTTATTACATCCACAGAATTAACAGCGCTGTGAGTTTCACTGCGTCCGCCAATAACATAAATTTCATTGCCGCAAGTAACTGCAGCTCCCTCGGCGCGCGGTTTTAAAAGAGTGTCCGATAAAATAGAAAACTCTTTATAAAGAATATTGTATCTGATTATTGTCGGAAGCAGACCAAGTGTTGTAGCGCCGCCGATTATATATATATTATTTCCTACCGCAGCAGACATTTGTAAAGCAGGAATTGAACCTGTAAAAAGCGTATCCGACGAAAAGACAACGCTTGAAGATTTTATATTATATTCAAACATATATGGACTTTGCGATCCGACAGTTTGTGAACTTCCGCCGAACGTAAATATGGTATCACCGAGAATTGTTCCCGTAGAATATTGCCTGTTTAAAAATTGATTGCTGTCTATAATATTGCTCCTTGAGGTGCCGCTCCATTCCTCCAATGACGATGCGTAAGGAGAATTATAATTTGTTCCTCCGAAGTAAACAACATTATTATTGTAATTGCCTGCAACAAAATTACGGCGCGCTACTTTCATTGTATCAATAATCGTCCAATCGCCCGTATGAGGATTGTATTGCTGTATGTAGTTTACACTTGTATATTCTTTTTCAGAAAAACCGCCGAGAATATATATCATAGAATCAATAACAACAGCCTGCCCGCCATAAACGGGATACGGCATCCTACCTACGACCTGCCACGATTGTGCAAAAACGACTGTGCTAAATAGTAAAAAAATCGATAGAAATCTTTTCATTCTTATTCTAAAAGCCTTTGTATTATTTACAAAATACAATTATGATGCCACCGGTTATTGCACAGTTTCCATGTTAAGTTTAAAATCATACGTTTGTTTAGCCGTTATTTTAATTTTATTAGTAACTTCTTTGAAAGTCGGATTCACAATCGTGAGCGCATACTCACCCGGCAATAGCGCAATTGGTTTTTGAAGCGGAGTTGTGCCTTTATAAACACCATCAATAAAAACTTTGCCCCATGGAAAAATTTCACATGACAGATATCCAACTAAATCAGTAAAATTCACTTTAATAGTTGACAAATTATTAGACAATACTTCAATATTTTTGTTATACAAAGGAAAATCCGGATTTTCAAGCGTAATTTTATGAACGCCGGGAATTAATTGGTAGCTGTTTATTGGAGTTTGATCGACTTTTTTCCCGTCAATATAAACGTCAGCCCACGGAAAGCACTCGACCGATAATGCTCCGGGGGTATTACTCACATTTGTCGCTTTAACTTCATTATTCTGCAATTGAGTAGCCGGCTTAATAATATCATGCTTTTTTACAGGTTCTGACACATCATTTTTTATATCGTTTTTAAGCAATTTGGATGATATATCTTGAGCCGGGTTATTTTCCAAACGATTTTTTTGAGGAATTAATTCTGTGTTTCTATTGTTAATGATCCCAAATTTGAATACAACCAAACCAAATAACGCAATAACCGCGAAAACTAAAGTAACTAAAACAGAAATTGACCTTTTCTTCTTGCGTGCTATTGATCTTGATTGTACGACAGACTCAGCGATTATTTCTTCAGAGCCGATTATTTTCAATACTTCAAATGCTGATTTAGCCCGGTCATCAAGATTTTTTTTAAGCAAAAGCCTTAATCCTTGCTGTATATTTTCCGGCAAATTTTTCGTATCGGCGAAAATTTTTTCTTCGTTAAAAGTAAGTATGTTATTAAGGGTTTCGTTAATATTTTCGCCGAGAAAAGGATTTTTTCCGGTTAATAATTCATAGGCAACTGTACCGGCAGCGAAGAGATCGCTCTGCAATATTTTTTCGCCTCTGATTTGTTCCGGCGCCATGTATCCCGGAGTTCCAACAATTGAAGTGGACCTGGTTAAAGTATTCTCATTCATAATTAAAGCCAAACCAAAATCTGCAACTTTTAAATGAAGGTCAATATTGACAAGAATATTTTCAGGCTTTATATCGCGATGGATTATTTTATTTTGATGAGCAAAATTCAAAGATTGAAGAAGCTGTATAATCAGCTTCATCTTTTCATTTAATGAAAGAACATTTTTATTAATTACATCTCGAAGATTCCTGCTTTCAAAAAACTCAAACGATATGTAAAAAAAATTTTTATACATACCGAAGTCGAGCACTTTAATAAGATTCGGATGTTCGAGCATTGCAAGAATTTTCGCTTCACGCTTGAACCTTTCGAGCATAGATTTATCAGATAGATTATCGACGTCGAGCGTTTTAAGAATTATTTTCTTGCCGAGATAAATATGATCGGCAAGATACACGCTTGTGCACTCATCTTTTTTAAGGAGTTTAATAACCTCAAATTTATCAAACAATATTTCCGAAGCTACTTTTTCCATTTACAAATTTTCGCCAATTTCTTTAATTTTAAGCTGAACCCACCTTACCGAAACGTCCAACGATTTTGCGACTAGCGTTCTATTGCCGTCAAATTCTTCAAGGCGCTTCTTCAATAAAATTTTTTCAAAGTCTTTCAACGTGCCGCTGAAGTTTAACTTGTCGGCGTCATCTTCGATTATTACATGTTCAGGAAGAAGCTTGTCCCCTTCGCATAATATTAATGCGCGTTGAATTACGTTTTCCAGCTGACGCACATTGCCGGGCCAATTATATGCCTCAAGGATTTTCATTGCCTTCGGATCAAGATAAATTTTTTTATCGAAATATTTCTTAATAAAGTGATTTACAAGGAGCGGAATATCACCGCGTCTTTCACGTAAAGGTGGAATTTTAATTGGAAAAACATTTAGCCTATAAAAAAGATCCTCACGAAATTTTTCTTCCTTAACAAGCAGTCTAAGATCTTTGTTGGTTGCAGCGATAATTCGCACATCAACTTTGATAACGTTCGTGTCGCCCAGTCTAATAATTTCCTTATTCTGAAGTACTCTTAACAGCTTTGCCTGAAGCGCAATTGAAATATCCGCGATTTCATCAAGGAAAAATGTTCCGTTGTTTGCAACTTCAAACAAACCTTTTTTGTCAGTGTTAGCGCCTGTAAATGCACCGCGCTTATAACCAAATAATTCACTTTCTAATAATGTATCAGGAATAGACCCGCAAAATTGGGCAAGATAAGGAAGAATTTTCCGGTGGCTTAAATTATGGATTGCTCTTGCAACAAGCTCTTTGCCCGTACCGCTTTCACCAAGCAGCAATACGGTAGCATCGGTAGCCGCAACTTTATGAATCAGCGTAACCATTTTTTGCATCACAGGGCTTTCGCCGATTAATTCGGGAATTTGTTTTACAGACTGAAGCTGGTTCAACAAAATTGAATTTTCATCCTCAAGTTTTTCGATATTGCCTATCTTGTCAAGCGCAAGTGAAACAAGGTTTGAAAAGAAATCAAGAAAAATAAGATTGGCATCGGAAAATTCTTTTCTGTTCATCTGGCTGTCTGCAAGTATGACTCCCCAGACTTTATCGTTGCGAATAATCGGAACGCCAAGGATTGATTTTATGTTGTGGATTTGAATGCTTTTGAATTGTGAAATATTCGGATCGCTTTGAACATCGTGGTATAAGCACGGTTCCCTTCTTTCAATTACCTTCTGAATAATTCCGGAGGAAAAGACTGAAAGATCCTTAATATTTTCCTGCTGGATGTTTCGTGCCGCTACAATAGTAAAATCATTTGTTTCATCATTATATTTTACAAAAAGCCCGCGTTCAGCATTGATTACTTTTATAATCAAATCAAGTGTATCGCTAATTAATGTATCCTGGTAAACCGCTGAGTTAAGAATCCGGCTTATTTGGTACAGCGTTTCAAATTGTTCTTTATCAATCAGTCTGATTTTTTCTGTATTATATGAAATCATTTATGCCTTATGAATTTTTTAACTATTTAAAAATTACTGCACTCTAAAAGTTGCCGGAAGCGATCTAGATTTGTTTTGGAATTGATCTACTATCCAAATTACCCAATAATAATTTTTTACCGCAAGAGGAGACGAAATTTGGTATGAAACCGAGTCGGAAGATACGGCATTTGCTTGAAAAACGAGTTGCGAATTAGCAAAATCATTTGTGTAGACTTGAATCATATAAGTAAATGGATAGCCTGAAGTAAATCTCTGCCAGGTTAACAACGGCGTTGTTGTTACTGTAGTATCATTAGCGGGCGACTGAATAAGAACACCGCTTTTAATTACGCGTGTTACTTTTTCGCTTCCGACTAAAAATTCTCTTCCGAAAATATCTCTGGCAATAATATTAAAATTTAAACCGATTGTCTGTTCAATATCGGAAATATTCATGTCCTGCGTAGTAAGCGTAGTTTGATAATTCTTACTAATTATATCAAAGCTAAGAGGAATTTTAAAATTCAAATCCGCGCTTTGAACATATACAGAATCAAGATCATTATCTTTGTCTGAAATTTTAGCATTAATAAAAAGCTGATATGTTTGTCCCGGCGGACTAAATTGGTTAATAACAACTGTATAAATTGATATGCTGTCAAGCTGAGGAATCTGGTTCATATTAATTTGGTAGCTGAGCTTCTGCATATTGTTCCAAACTACATTTATCGTGTCGGACAATAATCCATTCTTTTGAAATATTAATTTCCCGTCAACCGGCTTAATATTATTAATAAGAAAATTTCCATTCGCATCGGAATTTACAACGCTATTGCCTGGAAGCCAATAAACTGAGACACCGGAGATACCTGTATACGGAAGACTAAAAGTTTGTATTGTTCCACTTATCGACACGTAAGAATAATTAGGATTTAACGGATCAAGAGGATTATTTCTTGGCGCATTACACGAAAATGTATTTGCCAAGACAAATAAAACCAACACCGTGAAAAAATATTTTTTAAAATTATTCTTATCGCTCTTACGCATTTTTAATCAAATATTTATAAATTTATTTTACAAAACCAAATGCTAACCCGTGCGGTCGAAAGTTAATAAAATTCAGGTTAAAGAATTGTAAGTTATAAAACAAACATGCGTCATAAATAATGTTATTAAGCTCATGGCAAATTAGCGGATGTCATCACTATTTGTCGGTTCCGAAATGGAATCTAAAATTTTCCCGTTTTCAACAATTATAGAACTTAGCTTGTTCCCGGTATATACAGAAGTATCAATATAAGCTACATTGTTATGTTTTTTATAAGTTACTTCATTCATCCTGGTATGACCAACAACCTGCAATTTTCCAATGTCAAGTAATTCATCTCTTGTCCATACGATTCCGTGTGGATTTTCTATATCTTGTTTTAAAAAATTTTCCAAGACATCAAGGTCGTCATCTAAATTTACGGGAATATCTTTCTTATATAATTTAGAAATTCCTGCGTGCGAAATAAAGCAGCCATCTATATTCAAAATGAGCGGCGACTGATAAATAAAGTCTAGGTGCTGCCCTAATTTTTCAAAATGATTATCGTAGGAGGCAACAGTTTTTTCATAGCCGTTATAAAGCCAGGCAGTTCCCATTCCGCTTGAAGGGTGCTTAATAAAATTATAAAACATTAGATCATGATTACCCGGAACAAAAATTATTTTTTCGGAAATAATAAAGTCAACAACTTCATAACTGAAATTGCCACGGTCAACTAAATCACCAACGCTGTAAATTAAAATATCAGGATATTTTAATTTAATTTTTTGGACTAGACTTTTCAGTGTTAAGTAACAACCGTGAATATCGCCAATAATAGCAATCATACCGCAAGTTTTGAATTTTATAAATGGATAATTAAATATAATTATTTTTACGAGCGTAATCGTATAGCCCGTCACGAAAATTTGGGTGAGCAATGTTGATAAGCTGCTTAACTCTTTCTCTTATTGTTTTACCGAATAATTGTGCATAGCCGTATTCGGTAACAACATAGTGAACGTCTCCACGACTGGTAACTACACCGGCGCCGGGATTTAGGAAAGGTGCTATACGTGATATCTTAAAATCTTTAGTCGTTGAGGGAAGTGCAATAATAGGTTTGCCACCTTCGGAACGCGACGCACCCCTAATAAAATCAAGTTGTCCTCCAAACCCGCTGAAAAACTTTGTCCCGATAGAATCGGAGCATACCTGCCCGGTGATATCAACTTCGATAGCAGAATTAATTGCGACCATTTTATAATTCTTAGCAATTACAAAAGGATCGTTAACATATTCCTGCGGATGAAATTCTATCATAGGATTGTTATTAATAAAATTGTACAGCCTCTTTGTTCCGAGCACGAAGCCGGCAACAATTTTCCCGGGGTGAAGTGTTTTCATTTCGTTGGTAATAACACCTTTTTCTACAAGATCAATTGTTCCATCTGAAAACATTTCAGAATGAATACCCAGAGCTTTTCTATCCGACAAATATTTTAGTACAAAGTCGGGTATTGCGCCAATACCCATTTGCAAAGTAGAACCGTCTTCAATAAGCTGAGAGATATTATAAGCAATCGCTTTATTTACTTCGGTAACTTCCGGACAAGTTTCTCTATCGCCCTGCGGAAGTTCAGCAATAGGTTCATCAATTTCTACAATGTAATTAATTTTGTTAATATGAATAAAACTATCACCCAAAGTCCTGGGCATATTTTTATTTACCTGGGCTATAATAATTTTTGCTTTTTCGGCGCCGGTTTTAGTTAAGCCAACTTCAACGCCAAAGCTGCAAAAGCCGTGTTCATCAGGGGGCGATACATGAATAAATGCGGCGTCAAGCTTGATTAGACCTTTGGAAAAAAGTAAAGGAGTTTCATATAGGAAAATAGGTGTAAAGTCCGCTCTTCCTTCCCTTACGGCATTCCGCGTATTAGCGCCTATAAAAAAGGCATTATGCCTAAAATGTTTTTCCAACCCAGGAGCCAGGTAAGAAATATTTCCGACCGCCAGCGCATGCATAATTTCAATGTCTTCAAGTTCGTCTTTTCTCTTTACTAAAGCATCAATAAGTACCGAAGGAAAAGCGCAATTTGAATGCGCTAAAATTTTGTCCCCGGATTTAATAACCTTTACTGCTTCTTCAGCAGTTACAATTTTATCATTGTAAGTTTTTAGAATATTAAACGGGATTGAATCTTTTGTTCTTAGGTTGTCTGTTGAGACCATAAAATTTCTTATCTATTGAATTATCAAATTCAATTTTAATTTGTTGAAAATATCCGAAGCCGCCTATATTCAAAATTAAAAATATTAGCAATCGCTTCATTGGACACGTATCCATTATAAGCACAAACCCCTTTCGCAAGACCCGCGTCGCCCAACAGCGCATTAGACAAACCGTTATCTGCAATATTCTGTATATAAGGAAGTGAAGCGTTATTCAAACCATAGCTTGCAGTTTTGGAAACAAGTGCCGGCATATTCGGAACGCAATAATGAATGACATCGTGCATATAATATACCGGGTCCGAAAGTGTCTTAATATGGCTTGTCTCTATGCAGCCTCCTTGATCAATTGAAACATCAATAATTACAGCGCCTTTTTTCATCTGCTTAACCATTTCTTCGGTTACAAGATGCGGAGTTTTTTCTCCCTTGATAAGAACGGCGCCGATAAGTACATCTGCAAATTTCACTCCCCTTGAAATTGTATACGGGTTTGCAATAACAGTTGTGAGTTGTTTATTAAAAACGGAATCAATTTTTCTTAACCGGCTTAAATCTTTATCAAGGACAACAACATGCGCTCCTCTTCCCAGAGCGGCTCTGGCAGCGGTTGTACCAACAACCCCTGCGCCTAAAATTACTACCGCCGCAGGCGCAACACCGGTAATCCCGCCAAGAAGAATTCCCCTGCCGCCTTTAGTATAGCTTTCAAGATAACGCTCAGCAATTTGGATAGACAACTGCCCGGCAATTTCGCTCATCGAATGAAGAACAGGTAAACCGAATTCATTCTCGATTAATTCGTATCCTATTGCAGTAACATTTTTCTTAAGAAGGATTTCTATGACAGATTTTTTTCCTACCGCTAAGTGGAGAAAAGAAAACAAAATCTGATTTTCCTGGAGAAGATCAATTTCATCATCTGAAAGCGGGGTTACTTTAGCAATTAATTCAGCCCTCCTATAAACTTCCTCAGCGTTATAGACCACAGTAGCACCAGCTTGACGATAATCTTCATCGCTAAAGTTGCTGCCCTCACCTGCTCCGCTTTGAAAATAGATAGTATGACCGGACCTGGTTAAAGAATCTACCCCGGCAGGAGCTAATGCAACTCTTTTTTCTTCTTGAATATTTTCTTTAGGTATCCCTATTCTCATATTTTTTCCAATAAATTATATACTTATACAACCAACCTAATTTAACTTATTTATTTTATTTATAAAATTCAAAAAATATTTTCTCTTAAAATTTTCGTTTAGTTCACCGGTGTTAAAGATTTTTTGCCGGAAAGAACACGAATAACATTCCGGGCGGCAAGCTCTGCCATTTTATTTCTTGCTTCAAATGACGCGCTACCAAGATGAGGAAGAAGAACTACATTATCCAGTTTAATAAGCTCCGGATTAATATTTGGCTCATTTTCATATACATCGAAGCCAGCAGAAAATATTTTTTTTGTCTTAAGCATTTTAATTAATACTCTTTCATCAACTATTTCTCCGCGGGCGGTATTAATAAGAATTGCAGTTTTCTTTAACAATGAAAGCTTATTCGCATCAAGTAAATGAGAGGTTTTCATCGTAAGCGGCAGATGTATTGAAATAAAATCCGAGTGTTTAAGCAGGAAATCCAATGAAGTTTTTCTTGCGTTCGTCATTAATTCCAGATAATGATTTCTTGAGTTTGAATAGTAAATTATTTTGGTGCCGAATGCATAAGCCCGTATTGCTGTTGCGGTACCAATCCTTCCGGCACCGAGAATGCCAAAGATTTTATCTTTTAATTCTACACCAAGTAAAAGCTTAGGTGACCAACCTTTAAATTTATTATTCCGGACTAATTTCTCTCCCTTTATAATATTCCTTGCGCAGGCTAAAGTCAGCGCTATGGAAATATCCGCTGTTGCGTCCGTTAGAACATCCGGAGTATTAGTAACAATAATGCCTTTTTGTTTTGCATAATTAATATCAATATTATTAAAGCCGACAGCATAATTGGCAATTACCTTACACTTATTCATGCATGAAATTATAGTACTGTCAATTTTATCAGATAACAAAGAAATTATTCCGTCAGCATCCAGAATATTTTGTAAGAGTTCGCTCCTGCTAATTTGCTTGTCTTTTTGATAGACTACAACATTTATCTTGTTATCCTTCAGAAGTTTTACAGCCGCGTCCGGTATTTTTCGAGTTATAAATACTTTCATAAACTATTAACCAAATAACATTCTGACAATAAAAATTGCTGCTAATACACCGGCAATATCGGCAATCAACCCGGCAGCTAAAGCATGCCTAATCTTTTTTATATTTACCGCACCAAAATAAACAGCGAGAACATAAAAAGTCGTTTCCGAGCTACCATAAAAAGTCGAGACCAAAATGCCGATGAAAGAATCAGGACCGTGAACAGAAATAATCTCTGCCATAATTCCCAGAGAGCCGCTTCCCGAAAGAGGACGCATTAGCGCCATCGGTACGGCTTCTGCCGGCAGACCAATTAATTTTGTAACGGGATGAAGTAAATCTATAAGCCACTGCATTGCCCCGCCTGCTCTGAAAATTCCGATTGCAACAAGCATTGCAACAAGATAAGGAATAATCCGTACCGCAATATTAAAGCCTTCCTTAGCGCCTTCTACAAACTTTTCATATACCTTAACTTTTTTTATCGCGCCGTATCCTATAAAAGTTATTATCAAAAGCGGGATTGCGAGCGTTGAAAATATCTGAAGAATATTCTTTATTGCAGTAGGCGAAATAAATTTGAAAAGTACGGCTACATTCTTACCGATTCCTGAATAAGCAGCAATAGAGATAATTAATATTACTCCTAAAAAGGATAAAATATTTTTAGTGTTATTTTTAATCCATTTGCCCGCGTCTTCTTTTTTGATTGGAAATTTTTCCAAAGTTTTCGCGGCAGTAATGCCTGCGACAGTGGCACATAATGACCCAAACAAAGATGTTCCAATTATTATTGCCGGTTCGGAGCTTCCCGAAGCTGCCCGGATGGCAATTGCGGTTGCCGGAATTAAAGTCATACCGGCTGTATTAATTGCTAAGAAAGTGCACATTGCATTTGTTGCGGTTTCTTTTTCCGGATTTAGCTCATTCAATTCTTCCATTGCCTTTAGTCCGAACGGTGTAGCCGCATTTCCAAGTCCAAGCATATTAGCAGAAATATTCATAATCATTGATCCCATAGCCGGGTGATCGGACGGTACATCGGGAAATAATTTTTTAGTTACGGGTTTCAGCCAGCGTGCAATAATAGAAATTAAACCTGCGTCCTCTGCAATTTTCATAATGCCGAGCCATAAAGCCATTACACCTATAAGACCGAGAGAAATATTTACGGCGGTTCCTGCATAATCAAGTGCCGCTGAAGTGACATCTTTCAGCTTTAAAAAAGATACATCTTCGAGTGTAACATGAGCCGCTATAGAAGCTGGTGAAATCAAAGAATCAATTTTAATTTTCCCCAGCAAATCATCCTTGTTGCCGGATGAAGTTGCCATGTCATGCCAAATCTTTGGAGCTGTGTTATCAACTTTAAAATATATCGAATTCTTTGTTTGATCTTGTTGAATAGTAATTTGAGCCGGAATATTTAAACTCTGAGTTATGGTTTCATTATATAAAGAGTCAAAGCTTGAAGGTTCTACATGGAGAACTGCTTGAAAGCTTTGCGGTTTATTTGTCTGGATTTGTTCATGTAAGTTTAAAGTAACGGCAAGAGGTTCTCCGTTTCTAAATTTGTTTTGGTTTTGATCAATTATGTCTGTAGTAATAGCGGCGCCTATTCCTAAGAACAACAAGGCAAGCCAAACATAATTCAGCATTAAATATTCCTAATAAATTTTTAAAACAACTTGAATCTATCCGCCGGTCTCTTCAAAAGCTTGAATCTCTTCGGTATCGATAATAAAAATTTTTTTTAAGCCGGCTGTATCTGCTTCTTCAATATTATCTTTTTTATATTTTACAAGATATTGTCTAATCATCTCATCGGCTAATTTTTGATCTTCAATTTTTCTTATAAAGCCAGTGATATTTATCGATAAGAAATTATATACGGAAATTGAGTTGAACTGCTTTACTTTTTTAGGCTTATTATTCTTAAGCAATGTGAAGTTCGCTTTTATTTCAAAATTTATTTTATCAAATAATTCGTCATCCTTGGGCAAAAAGATATAAATATTTTTGTCCAGGTAAATAAAAGTAACCGCGAGCTGAATAATTTTTTCATCGCGTGAAAAAAAAGAAACAATTCCGGCAATAGATGATTTCAGCTCTTGTTCTATGGCTTCTAAATCTCTAACCGGCTGAATAGTTTTATGCATTGTTTACCCATTAATTTTTCAAATTAAAATATTTTTTACGATTAATCTTTTATACACCTGCCGGAATATATAGAAAATTTGCATTGACGGCAGTGATCGAGATTTTTGCTGTAAACCTGAAGTGAAATATTTTGTATCATCAGGTTTATTTTATTCTTTATCTCGTTCAAATCTTTGGAAGATAAGTCAATATTTATACACTGTGCCGGATGTTCAAGGAACAAGAGTATCAATTTTATTTTTGCAACATCCGCGAATAACTGGCTTACAATATAAGAATAAAATTTTAATTGGTTTATATATGCTTTCGATTTTTCTTTAATATCATTAACACTTAGCTCATCAGTTTTATAATCGACAATAATAATTTCGTTTCCATCAAAAATAATTTTGTCAATAATACCATGAAGGAAATACTCTCCTTCTTTTACATAAACTTCAAACTCATTTTTATAGTCGCTAAATCTTTTAATCTTCTTAAAAATTTCAGAGACTGCGTAAGCATTTAACAGCGCTTTTATTTGAGATTTAATAGAACTAATTTCTTCCTTGCCATATTTGGTTTGGTCAATAAAATTTCCGGCAACGTCATTCCATATTGACTCATAGTCATCGGTACTGAATTCTTTTTCTAGAATCCTATGAATAATAACTCCCTTTAGCCTTGCAATACCGGTAAGACTCAGCATATCTGTTTCATCGCCTTCATCTTCGTTTTCTACTTCTAAATAATTGGCACTGAAAACATTTTTCTTACTTTTATATTTTGACGTTGGACTTATTTTATCTACAAGTAAATTCACTCCCAGTTCGTGCCAGAGATGATATTTTAAGGGACACTGGGAATAAGCGGCATATTTTGTAGCGGATATTACCTCTCCCTTAGGTACCTCTGTAATAATTTCGGTTAATAACTTTCTTTGCCGGTAATTGATTTGCGCAGGCTCCTTCTTAATTGCAGTTTCTTCAATTTCAGAGATAATCGGGATATTTAGTTTTGCACTCTTTGTTATGTTAAAGTAATTTTCATTGATTGGTTTCAAAAAGGTTAACCCGGATTCAATAATAAAATTATTTTCGTTTAGGTTAATGTTGAGCCCTTTCATCAAAAGATCAATAAAGGATTCTTTTTTGAATTTCATTCCTTTGCCCGCTGTAGCAGTTATTATTAAATAATATTTTGCGCGGGTTACACCTACATAAAAAAGTCTTTTTACTTCAGCTAAATTTTTTTTGCTATTTATTAAATCACTAATACCTATTATAGGCGCCGGAGGATACTCGTCAAAATAATTCTCATTTAACGGAAGCTTAGTTAACAGCCCGAAATTTTTATTAACCGTAATAGATTTGCTTTTTGTAGTATCCGTTGTTGTATTATCCCCTGAATCGAATAGAAAAACCACCGGGAACTCTAATCCCTTTGCCTGGTGAAGCGTCATTAGCATAACAGCGTTAGAATCATCTGCTACTGCTGCTTGAGCTTCCTCGTATGAATTATCAATCGATTCTTTCAAAAAATTTACATAATCAAATAAGGTTTTAAATCCCTGAGAATAAAAATTGATCGTCAGTTGAATTAATTTTCTAATATTCGCCAGTTCCTGATCGCCGTCCGGCTGTGCCGCAATGACTGCTAAATAATTTGATTCATTTAAAATTTTTCTTAACAAGAACACAAAATCGGAATTAGCGTAATTGTTTTTAATATTAAAAATAATAATAACTTTAGATTTTGTTACATCATCAAATTCGCAGTAATTAATTAATTTGTTATAATAATTTTTGCCCGGCAGAAGCGACACTTGGAATATTTCCGAGTCAGATAAGCAGCAAAATGGAGAGCGTAAAAAGCCTATTAGGGCAGTATCGTCATTCTCATCCAGCAAAAAAGAAAAATAATTGTAGACGTCGTAAATTATTTGACGCTGGTAAAAATCTCTTCCGCCAAGTATTAGAAATGGGATATTATATTTTATAAAAACTTTTTCAAGGCTCTTAAATGACTTACGTTTTCTGCAAAGGATAGCAATATCATGCCAATTTATTTTTTGTTCATTTTTGTCAGACGAAGTAAGCTGCAATATTTTTCTTGCGGCTAATTCCGCTTCGCTATAAAATTCTCCACTTTCAGTTTCATTCAACGCATCATCAGATTTAGAAATAATAATTTCAACCTTTCCTTTAACTTCTTCATCTACCGCGCAGACTAAATCTGAATGGTTAACATCATTGTATAATTCATTTGGATTTGAAAATAATTTTCTAAACAGTACATTGGTGAATAAGCAAAGCTCAGGCGCCATTCTAAAGCTGTCCGGAAGCGTTAGTAATGAAGTATTACCGTCGATCTCTTTAATATTATTTTTTGTTCTGTTAAATACCTCAAGCTCGGCGTCTCTAAAAATGTATATACTTTGCTTTTCATCGCCGACCACAAACAGATTTCCTTTTCTTAATTCTTCCAGAATCGGAAGAAAAATACTATACTGTAATTCGTTGGTATCCTGGTATTCATCAATCAGCAAAAACTTATATTTCTCCGATAATGAATTCCTAACAAAATTATTGCTAATTATTTTTTGTGTGAACAACAAAATATCTTCATAATCCAGATAACCGTTTTCTCTTTTCTTGCGGGAATAAATTTCCGATACAACGTCAAAAAAGTCAATGACCTTTTTCCCAAACTTCGCAAGTTCAGTTTCAAGCTCATTATGATTTTCTATTTCATGGATAAAGCTTAAATCTTCTATAAACCTTTCAAGCGTGATAATTTTGTCTTCAATATTTTCGCGCAGTCTGGCACTTAAATATCCGCGGTTTTTTACGGATCCGCTTGCCGTAGTAATTTTGTCTTTAATACTAATAACAACATTTAATTTAGAATGAAAAATTTTTTGAGAATAATATTTTGCTAAGTCAGCCGAAATCTCATTCGCTAAAATATTTTTATCATTTACGGACAGAACAAGTTGATTGATTTCATCTATTATATTTATTGCCGGGTCAAGCCCCGCGCCGAATATCTTCCTTGAATAATCGACAAACGAGTTATAAAAAAATTCTGATATTTTATCTTCGCTCTGACAATAGATTTTTTCTTTAACCGCCAGAACATTTTTGCGCTGTTTAATCAACGAAGTTATTTGATTCGCTAAAATATTTTTTGAGGCGAAAACCCTTATTAAATATTCAAGATTATTTTTCTTTTCATTATCTCTAATAAAATCTTTAACCGCCTCTTCAACTGAAAGTTCTATAAATTCGTCCGAAAGCCTTTCATCAATGGGAATAAAATTGGCATCAAGCTTTGCTTCAATTGGAAATTCTCTAAGTATATCAATGCAAAAGGAATGTATTGTGGAAATATTTGCTGAGACAAGCTGCCTGCGGATTGATTCAAGCTTTTTAATTTCAGCCGGGTTGTTTGACAACGCAAGGCTATCTTCAATTTCATTTGCTATTTTTTTATAAAGTTCTCCGGCGGCTTTTTCCGTAAAAGTTATTGCGGCGATATTCCGTAATGAAATATTTTCGTTTAACGCTATCTGAAGATACCGTTTTGCAAGTACGAACGTTTTCCCTGAACCGGCATTCGCAGTTAAAGAAATATGGTTTTTATAATTAAGCGCTTTTTTTTGATGTTCGGTAAGAATGCTCATTTCGGATGTCACGCTTTCAATTTAGGCAGCGTAATTTTAAACTCGCAGCCTTTGGTTTGTTTTTCTTCAAGTGTAATATTCCCTCCAAGGTTTTCCAGAAAACGTTTAGACATTTTTAGTCCCAAACCCATGCCTTTAGATTTAGTAGTAAAATTAGCGTCAAATATTTTATTCCGCACCTCCACAGGGATTCCCTTGCCGTCGTCGCTAATAACAAGTACAAAATCCTTTTCACTTTCTTGTACGCTAATTAAAATATTTTTCGCTTCTGCCTGAATTGAATTGCGGATCAGATTTATAAACATTCTCCTTAGCTGCGATTTATCGCTTTCAATAATCGCATTATCAACCCCGGAATAAATTTTTATTTTAGTCTTTTCTTCAATAAAAAGATTTACGGTGTCATTAAGAATGCTAATCAGATCAACTTTTTCCATATTCAAATTTGGCATCCGGGCAAACCTTGAAAACTCGGAAGCAATCAAGCTTAGATTTTCAATTTGGCTTAAAACTGTTGAAGATACTTTTTCAAAAATTGAATCGAGATTAATATTTTTATCTTTATAGGCGACGAGTAGCTGCTGCATCGCAAGCTTCATTGGAGTTAATGGATTTTTTATTTCATGGGCAACCTGCTTTGCCATTTCTTTCCACGCATTTTCTCTTTCAAGCTCTGCAAGCTCAGTCTGATTTTTCTGAAGCTCGCGCGTCATAAAATTAAAGCCGTTGAACAATTCTTTAATTTCACCTCTCTGATTATTTTCAAGCTGAACATTTAAATCGCCGTGAGCTATTGAGTTAGTGGCTTTAGTAAGACGCCTTACCGGTGAAGAAATTCTGTTGGCAAGAAACGCGCTTAATATTATCATCAACAAAGTTGCGAAAGAATAAACGCCGAATAAAAACACATCAAGATCGATTACCGAAAAAGATAAATGCACTTTATTGAACGCGTCATTTACTCCGATAGTAAATGTTCTGCCGCCAAAATCAACCTTTTTATAATATGAATCATAAACAAAATTATCAATACGTTCATGGGCAAGGTACTCGCGGTAGTTTAGATAATTCAATTCATAATATACCTGGGGATTTAGGCTGTTGGTAAATAGCCCGGCTTTATAAAACTGTTCACTTGAATTATATATTTGATTATTGCCGTCGTAAATGCCGAAGGAAATTTTCATGTCTCTTGCGGCATTCTGGAAAGCCGCTATTATATCTCCGTTTTTTACTTCCTTTATTTCTTCGCGGATATTATTCTCCAGGTAAATAGTCCGCTCATTTAACTCATCAAGAATTGCGCTTTGCTTTTTATCTTCAAATATCTGGCGGCTGTAGATTGCCAATATTATTACCGGTATTATTGAGACAAATATCAGTGCGATCATCAATTGTGCCCTGAATGAATACCGGAAAGTCTTAATGTTTGTGAAGAATATCAGAAGTGAAATAGCTAAAATAAAAAGACTGTGCACAAGGAATATTTTGAAAAAGTTAAATAAGTCCCATGATATTTTCTTTTCGCCCGTAGCAACTGCCGTAATTCTTTCTTCACCGTTTTGAAAATTTTTCAAAACGAAAACGACAAAATCTTCTCCGTTCAAATTAAGATTTAGCCAGGCTTCATTATCTGCGTTAAAACCGGCATTAAGTATCGGCTTAATTTGATCAAGTGACGGATAAATATCGCCGTAAACCTGGGAAAGCCTTGAATCCTTTAATAAAAATATTTTTAAATTATTTATATCAAGAACCGAATTTATAAGGTTACGTTTTGATTCCAGAAAATCCGGAATGTCATTCACAAAAAAAGTTTTTAGGTCGTAGCTTATTGATGCCGTAAGATACCCGATCTTTATTCCTCTATCCATCACCGAGATAATGCCAACCACTATTTTTTTTGTTGAATCTCCCTGCTGGCTTATTTCCAAAATCTTCGGCGAAGGCGAATTGTCTAACGCAAGTTGATTCAATGGTAAAATTTGTTTCTCCTCCCCGGCGCCGAAAGTTCCAAGCAAAGAAAGATTTTTGTCATAAATGCTGATGGATGAATTAAGAGATTCTTTTTGAAGCGAACTGTTCGCCCAAAGCAGGAACGCTTCGCTGCTGTAATTTGAATACGGACTGTAAAAGCTCTCTATACATTTAGGATCAGCGGCGGCGTTGCTCAGCGCTTCCCTAATAATGAAGCGTAATAGATTGTCGTTTGGTCTATTTATTTCAAGAGCGGTCGTCCTTAACGATACTTTCTCTAATTCTATATTAAAATAGTTCATCAATGCAATTGTAAATATTGAGGCTGCAATTGCTGCGTATATAAAATTGAATCTGTCTTTTGTTTTGACAAAACTAATTTTATAAGAAAGGATAAAGATTAAGGTTATTATTACAAAGTTTAAGAATGGCGATATTAAAGGTTCATTTTCATATAACAAGAAAAGGAATCCGGTTACCTGGAAGAAAATAAACAAATAAACAAAAAACTTTTTCTGTTTTTCTAGCTCATATTTTCTAAAAAAAGAACTCACGAAAATTATTATACCGGTAAGAATGACGACGATGGCAATACCAAACAGAAGCACGTTTAAGTTCATCAAGATGGAAGGAAAATTTGGGATCAGGTTTGGTTCTTTAAAATATCTCAGCGTTGAATCAAAGATTACGCTTTTTATAGCCGAGCCGAAGCCGCGTATAATCCACATAAAGATAATTACTGCGGGCATCAGGACTGCCCCGAAGATTTTTGCCCGCGATAATAATTTGCCGCCTTCAAAATTTAAATACTGCTGTAAATATATAAACCCTTTTAAAACAACAATTAGAAATAATAACACTGTTATAAAAAATTCCACCGGGGATTTTACAATGCCTTCTCCAAACGTAGAAGAAAAATACGATGGCTCCGCCAATCCTCCCTCAATAAAGTTCGAAGGTATGCCCGTATAAAAAATCAAAGCCCTGAAAACCGCGAGACACAGAATAAGCAGTGATATTTTTGCCGTGCGGTATTTAAGCCCCTTAAACTCTTTCTGAAAGCCTAAGCATAAGAAAAAATATCCGATCATTATTAAAATTGATTGTATATCGTTTGCGGTTTCATAAATAGAGTTTAAAGTAATATCTAAAGCAGGCTTGTAGAAGGTAACCAATCCAATTTTATTGCCTGCGTTATTTGTTATCTCAAAGGAATATTTTCTTCCGTCATTTGTTTTTTCTTCAAAAGGGGTGTAGGAAATTTCAAATTGAGTTAGGTACTTTTCAGAAATGGTTTTCGTGAAATTAACTTCTTCATAATACTGATTATGCAGTCTGTAATGCTTTTCAAATGGAGCGCTGACTACAAAATAAAATTGATCGCCGTCTATATTAATCGTATCGGTAACGGTTATAAACGAAATTAAATTTGTGGAATAAAAATGCGCTTCACCAGCCGGGAAGGATAATGGCAAAATATCATTTTGCTGAATAGCTATCTGGTTATTCCATGCAATTAATTTCCCGTTGGGCGCAAGAACTTCAATAGATAATTTTTCATATTCTTTTTTATTTACAAGCTTCAGCAGGTCTGCATATGAAGAGTTATTAGGATCCAATGTGCGGCGAAGTTCTAATTTAATGTTTTTGCTTGTTCCTAAAAGCTTATCCTCTTGAAATCTAAACATCGCTGTAACGGAATTTTGGATGTCCACGATTTTCCCGGAAAGAACTTTATCCCAATTCGTCTCAACATTTTTTACGATGATCGGCGTAACTATTCCGCATGCAAAAACCAGGATCAAAATAAAAAAGACGATAGCAAAATATTTCCTATCGCCTTTGAATTTTTTTACGATTCCCGGCAACATTAGTTTATGGTTATTTGAGTTATCTTCCACTTCTTCCCAACGTGCTTAAGTGAAACATAAACCTGGGCTGTTTCATGCTTCCCCTTAAAAATATATTGATAGCCGCCGGTCGCGAAAGGATTTGTTTCATCCGTTTGGATGTTGTCCAGGCTGAACGAAGTAACCTGGTAATTCTTAAAAAAATCTTCCAGCACATAATAAGCCTGGTTCGAGCTGTAATATCCGGTAGTGCCGTTCGATAAATTCAAATAAATTTGCGCGCTGAAAAATCTTGATATTAATGAAACCCTGCCCGATGATATCCCGCTTTCAATTTCATTAAAAACAGAATGAACAGCATTTTCATAATTCTGTTCATTCTGCCCTTGCAATGACGCTTCTTCCTGCGCCTGAAGTAAGGAACTAAAAATTCCTATCACAGAAATTAGAATCAATATTTGAATCTTTTTAATACTCATTTGCTTTGAACAAATTTAAGTAATAAAATCCAGTAAATCTATATAAATTAAAAATGTTGTAAGAACGATATTGAAATCACTAAAATTTATTTATTGGAATTTAACCTAACCATTGTCTTAGGGCTATTAGCTGAAGAAGTACTCGCTCGTTTTAGCTGGGTATTGCCTGCGACCGTTTGAAATGCCCAATCAAATACCATTCTTGAACTTGTAATATTTGTTACTCTTATCTTCGCGTAATAATTATCAAAAGTCCAGATAACATAAGTATGACCGATTATCGCCACAGCGTCCTTAGTAGGCGACCAGCCTGAAGAAGGAGCGTAAGGTATATCGGTAATATCATTTGTCGGTCCCATATCCTCTATATCGCTTTTTGACCGCACATTAATATAAAAAGTACTGCCGTTATAATTTTCAAAATAAAAATCACAGCTTGCATCATTATATGCGACATCAGAATATGATATAAATGAAAAACCGCCTGAGCTTGGATAATTTATATAATCAAAAACTATAGCGTTAAAGCCGTCGGGACGCGGTGTAGCGCTTACATTATCGGCACTCAATGCGCTTTCGTTTCCATTAAAATCATAAGCCGTAACTGCATAATAATATGTAGTTCCGTTTTGCGCGCCGTTATCTACATAATAATTATTTTGCGTTGAGCCGATTAAAGTATACTTGCCGTTATAACTATATGCATAATAAACATTGTAGCCTGCAATATCGTTCTCCGGGTTTCTATTCCACATAATTTCTACACTGTTATTACCGTTCAATAATAATAAACCGGTGGGCGCCGAAGGCGGAATTGTATTTGGCGTAACCGGGTTCCTCTGGCAGGACGTTAATATAATTGCGGTTAAAAATGTTAATATAAATAAAATCGTCTTTTTCATTATGTCACCTTAAATAATAATTCCACACTTTACAGCCAAATCAAGTGCCAAAAAGTTTAATTGTATTTAATACAAATCCTCCATCTTGACAAAACTCTTTTGTACTATATCCTATACATTTTGTTTTCTAAATTACACCATAATAGATTATAATTTGCTTATTAAAGCTATGAGTTTACTACTTTTATGTCAAAATCTTTTTTAAAATAAATTTAAATTTCCTTTGGATTTTTCTTTCGTTTCAGCTAATATATATACGGTTTTATTAATATTTATTTAAACTAAACGGAGATTCAAATGAGTATTACACCAAAATTCCACTGTTCACCTTCTGAGCTGGTAACTGTTACTGAACTTGTTATTGGCAGCGCTCAAGATAACAAAACAAAAATCGTTGAGAAAAGACCCAAGATAGCTGACCCTTATCTGCCTAACTTATTAACACGTGTTATTGCTGATAAACAAAAGTATATAGGCATGGACAGCGCAAAGAACTTGCGTTCAGCTACTGCCGGTGTTATGTCTATTATGATACCTGCTAAAAACGATCTGTCGGAATTTAAAACAGATCTCAAAGTTGATTTTAAAGAAAACAAAGCAAGAAACGATGAAATATTAAATATGCTCGGCTTTAAAAAATATTACACCTCCGTAACCAGGAATAATCAACAAGGCACAATAGATCTTCTTGCACAATTTAAATTGAATTTGACTGCCGATCTTGAAGCGGAAATAATTGATAAAGGCATGAGCCCCGGATTAATTACACGTATAAAAGGATATGCGGATTCATTAGACAGTTCAAACTTAACCCAGGAAGCCGCAAAAAATCATCGCCCTGAACTTACCGCCGAAGCAACAAAAGAATTCAATTGGGTCTACGATGAGATAATCGGTGTTTGCGAATCATGTCAAAAAGTATTTAAAGATAATGAAGCAAAAAAGAATTTATTTGTTTTTTCTAAAATCCTTTCAACATTAAGAGGCGGCAACCACGGCGGCGGCAATAACGATACAAACCAGACTCCGCCCGCTCCTAATGCATAAAGATAATATATTCTTGTAGCACAGAATTTATTCTGTGTGAATAAATCATCCTTGTAACACAGTTCGCCGCGGCGAATTATTCTGTGTGTGTTTGTTCTGCAATGTTGCTGTTTCCACAGATTGAAATCTGAGTAACAAGTTTCAGGAAGCATATTTTTCGTAACACAGACTTTATTATTTACTTTTAACTTATTTTAGTAACATTTAGTATCGATAAATTTTTCTTAATACAAAAATAAATTATAGGAGGTTATATGGCTATCAAGATTAAGTTTAACAATAATAAATATTATTTAGAGGGAAAAAATAATGGCTTATTTCTAGAACTAGATTGTTCTGAGCGTATCTCCAAATATAATTTACTTACACATAATCATTGTCTTTATCCAAATGTTGAAGGACAATTATATAATAATTTTTCTCGGTCTATTCATAATAATGTAAGAGGAGATTTACAAAGATCAATCGATGATTTGATGAAGATATATAGACTACAACGGAATGCACCATTTCATGGCAATAGACTCGCTCCAATAATTTTAGGTAAGAGAGGGATAATTAATGGCACACCCATATTCAACTTACATAATATAGATGAAATCGTTAGATCTTTTAATGAACTAAATAGAATTATTTCTTTAGAGCTAGATAGGAAACTATTGCCAGAAACTTCTTTATCAAAAATATTGCACTTCTGCAAACCTAATTCATTTTGGATTTTTGATAGCAATATAGGCGACTTATCAAAAGTTTTCGGATATTCAGGAACGTTCAAAGGATATGTTGATTTGTTGAAAAAATTATCTAGTGATACAAGGTTTGAAAGCTTTAAAAATTATATTTTAGAAGTTGACCATAATATGCCGGGAAGAAATTTCCTAAAAATTATTGACAAAATTCTATGGCTAAGATAAAAAGCTCTTTTTACCAAAAGTGAATTAATATGGCAAGAAATAATTATTCTCCAAACTTTGGCTTTCTTATTCGTATCACTGAGAGTGATATTACAATGATGCTGTATATGATTTTAATATTTGTTGTTTTAATCATTTTCGGGTATTCTACTTTTATTTTAATTAACGACGAACCGCTGAGGTTAATATTTTTTCTAGTTTCACCATTAGTAAGCGGTATATCATTATATTACCTCGTATCTAAATTTATTAATACTTTCTTCACTGTAAGAAGAAAGAAACTAATAGAGGAACTGCAAATATTAATAATTATCTTTATTGGATTTCTTGCATATCATTCTTTTTATAAAACAAAGTCAGAATATTGGTTAAAAACAATACTTTATAATATTAACGAAAAAGAATATTCAACTGCCAAAGATTATCTCAAAACTTTTTGCGACCATATTGATCTTAACTCATATTATGATTTAAGTAATTCAGGCGATTTATATCTTGCATTAGGAAAGATAGAAGCAAAAGGGATGAATACTGAAGAAAACTTTGAGACCAACGAAATGAATGCAAAAACAGATTTTGAGAAAGCGCTGTTTTATTATAGATACGCTATTAAAATACATAATAATGATACGGAATTATTAGAAAATTTAGCGTTTGCTTTATCCTATTTAGGTTATTATGATGAAAGCCTAAGTTATCACCTAAAATCAATTTCATTAGGGACAATAGATTATAGATCTTATTTGAATGCAGCCTTATTATATTTAGAAGTAAAAGGTGATCTAGAAAATGCGATTCCCTTATTTTATAAGTCATTAATGTTTAACTTCAAAAATTCAGATACATACTGTGGTATTGGCGAGTATTATCTTTATAAAAAAAATTACGAATTTGCGATAATAAATTTTGATAAATCTATTGATCTAAATAAGGATGACCCAGAGCCATATGCTTTTAAAGCATTTACTCTTAACATTATTGGTAAATATTCTTTGTCTTCAAAGATGAAAAATATTTCAAAAGAAAAAAGAAATGACTACGATGAATTTATTTTTAACAGAGCAAATTTAGTTATCAAAAATGGTAATAAAGAAAATGCTGTTCTATTAATGAAAGTAGCAAATTTCCTTGGTAATGAAAATGCTAATAAATGGTTAAAATTAAATACTCATAAATAAAGTTTCTGTCTTCTATTATGAGTCAATCTAACCTTTTAAAGTCCAACTTTTTTTATTTGCATAACAAATCCAAAAACTGCAACTTTACCCCTACCCTCTGCTAAACCCCTTTGACCAAGTGCTAAATTCATTTTTGTGAGTGCGAATCACATTTTGTCTTGTGCTAAACTCATTTTTGTGAGTGCAAGTCACATTTGCATAAGTGCTAAACTTGTTTTTGTGAGTGCATGTCACATTTTACCTTGTGCAAGACTTCTTTGTATAAATGCAAAGCAAATTTGCGGTTTTGTAAATAATAAA
>Ga0187812_1000056_pt1 | contig 41128 bp, 38 predicted proteins | sample NC_S_2_FD_130582 | JGI IMG/M metagenome (GOLD analysis project Ga0187812, IMG submission 130582) | Wetland sediment microbial communities from Neuse River Estuary, North Carolina, USA - ASW-S_2 | ecosystem: Environmental > Aquatic > Freshwater > Wetlands > Sediment | place: USA: North Carolina...
AACACGGGCCCGTTCTGGATAAAACTCTCCGGTACCACCAGAGAGCGGGATAGCGGCAGGATCAGTGCCCGACGCGGCGGGCCGTGCGCTCGAGGTGCTTGCGCATGATCTTGGTGGCGGCATCCGCGTCGCGACGGCGAACCGCCTCGACGAAGCGCTCGTGCTCGCGGGTGCCCAGTTCGCCCATTTCCGGCGCGACCTCCCTGGCCTGCTCGAGCGACATGTGGATGGGCTCCCGGAAGGACTCGACGAGCATGACCACGGCCGGGTTATGCGTCGCCTCCGCGACCCGGGTGTGGAATTCGAGGGAGTAGCGCATCGTGTACTCGCCGGACCGCAGCGCCGCCTCGGATCGCTCGCAGATCTCGTCGAGATCGGCGAGGTCCTGCTCGGTGGCGCGCTCGCAGACGATCGGCACGATGCCCACCTCGAGGATCATCCGGACCTCGGTGACGTCCGCCGCGCTGATGGCCGAGAGCGTCAGCATGTCCGTCAGGCCCTCACCGACGCGGTCGCTCGACGGGGCGGTAACGAACGCCCCGCCGCGCGCGCCGACCCGGATCTGAACGAGCCCGCTGGACTCCAGCATCCGCAGCGCCTCGCGCACCGTCACGCGGCTCACGCCGAAGCGCTCGCAAAGATCGCGCTCGGGGGGCAGCCGGTCTCCCGGCTTCAGCTGTCCCTGGCGCATCAGGACGCGTATCTGCTCGACGATGATCTCTGAGATCCGGCCAACGCTGACCGGCCTGAATATGCCCGTCTCCGCGGGAGGGGAGACGGCGGCTGCCGCGGCGTGCGCGGTCTCCGTCGGCCCGGTCATCCGTCTCCTCCTTCACGAATGCCGCCAAGTCTCAGGAACGGCTGAGACGCTCACTCTACCTTAGGGCTTATGGTTGGCCCAATCCCTCGCGCCGCGCCATGAGCGTTTACCATACCCCGGACCGGATGCGATCCCCGCTTGTCCAGACGACTGGCCTCCTGCCATAATGGTATGACCTTTAGTCCTATGGAAGGAGCCTGGTGTCGCATCCTCAGTCGCCGGCTGACCCGCCTGACATGCTGGCCGGCCGGGGTGCCGGCGATGCCGACGTCGATGTCGACGCGCTGATCGTTGGCGCTGGCCCCGTTGGCCTCTACGCCGCCTACTACGCCGGATTCCGCGGCCGGTCGGTGGCGGTCATGGACTCACTTCCGGAGATCGGCGGCCAGGTCTCCGCCATGTACCCGGAGAAACTGATCTACGACATAGCGGGGCTTCCCGCGGTGCGCGGCCGTGACCTCATCGCCGCGCTCGCCGAACAGGCGGGTCAGTACGGGCCGGAGTACTTGCTCGGGAAGGAAGCCCGGTTCCTCCGCTACGCGGGCGGAACCCCGGTCGTTACGACCTCGTCCGGCCTGCGGGTGCGGGCGCGGTTCATCGTCGTGACCGGGGGGATCGGCACGTTCACCCCGCGGCGGCTGCAGGCGCTGGCCGGGTTCGAGGACAGGGGGCTGGCGTACTTCGTGCCCAGGCCCGAGGAGTACAGGGGCCGTGATGTCGTGATCGTCGGCGGCGGCGACAGCGCCTTCGACTGGGCGCTGAGCCTTTCTCCCGTGGCCCGCTCGGTGACGGTGGTGCACCGCCGCGAGACGTTCCGCGCGCACGAGGCGCTGGTCCGGCGAGTGCTCGACCTGGCTGTCCCCGTCGTCACGAACGCCGAACTCGCCGGGGCCACCGGAGACGGCTGGATTGACGCCGTCGAGGTGCTGCACAAGCGAACCAGGGAGCGGAGCCGGCTGAGCGCGCAGGCGGTGGTCGCGGCGCTCGGCTTCACCGCCGACATCAGCGCGCTCGAGTCCTGGGGCCTGGCCGTCTCCGATCGCCGGCTGCTCGTCGACACGGCGATGGCCACCAACCTCGATCGCGTGTACGCCGCCGGGGACATCACCGAGTACCCCGGCAAGGTCCGGCTGATCTCGGTCGGATTCGGCGAGGCCGCGACGGCGGTGAACAACGCGGTGGCCGCGCTCGATCCGGCGGCGCCCCTGTTCCCCGGCCATTCCAGCGACCTGCGGCCCGCCGCCGCCTGACCGCCGACCGCCTGACCGCCGACCCGCCTGAGCACCGAGCCCCAACCAGGAACTGAACGAGGAATCTGCCCGTGCCCTACTTCATCGCCGCTCCCTGCATCGACGTGATGGACAAGTCGTGCATCGAGGAATGCCCGGTGGACTGCATCTACGAAGGCGAGCGGAAGCTCTACATCAACCCCCGGGAGTGCATCGACTGCGGCGCCTGCGAGCCGGCCTGCCCGGAGACCGCCATCTTCGTCGACTTCAAGGCCACGGCGGAGATGGCGCCGTTCGCCGCGGACAACGGGCGGTTCTTCACCGAGCCGCTGCCGGGCCGGGCCGCGCCGGTGGGCAACCCCGGGGGGAGCGGGAAGAGCGGCCGGATCGGCGTCGACACGCCGTTCGTCCGGTCCTGGGACGACGGCCTGGGCTGACCCGGGCAGGCAGCCTCGACGCGAGTCTGCCGACAGAGGTATAACTGTTAGACCGATTATCGCGAAGGAGTCGTAATGGCGAAGAACGGACGGGTGTTCCTCCGGGGAATGACCTCGGAGCACTACGGCCTGAAGGAGTTCCGTGCTGCCCAGCTTGCCGCGCCCCGGGTGCGCGACAACTCCGTGGTCGTGGATGACGCGAAGGTCGGGCACTCCGGCGACTCCGACCAGTCCCGCACCTGGTGGCGGGTCGGGCCCGGCGACGACCCGTTCCTGACCCAGACGCTCCAGGTGCACTTCGTGCAGCTCCCGCCGCAGTCGTCCAATCACGGCCACGGCCACCAGAACGAGGCGGCCTTCTACATCCTCGAAGGCCGGGGATATGAGATCCACGACGACAAGCGGTACGACTGGTCGCAGGGCGACCTCGTGCTCGTGCACACCGACTCGGTGCACCGCCACTTCAACCCGTACGACGAGCGGGCGACCGCCCTGGTGATGAAGGCGAAGTCCGCCTGGATGTACCTCGGGCTCATCCAGCAGGGCCGCAGCGGCCCGCTGCCCGACGCGGACAGGTTCGGGCCGCGCGAGGACTGGTCCCAGATCTGGACGCCCGGCGTGGAAAGCCGCAAGAAGGTCGTCAAGCCGGCCGACACGCGGTGGGAGACCACCCCGCTGGGCCGGGTGCGCGTGATGTCGTCACCGGACCGCACGGACGTCCGCACGTTCAGCGTCGACGTCTTCGAACTGGAGATCCCGGCCGGGAGCCGGTCGGGCCGGCGGTGGCACATGGCGGACGAGATCCTCTACGTGCTGTCCGGCTCGGGCTACAGCCTGCACTGGGACGTGGCCGCCGAGATCGACGACAAGTACTACGCCAGGATCGCCACCGAGCCAGCCCGGCACGAGATCAAGGCCGGCGACACGCTCTACGTCCCGCAGAACACCGTCGCCCAGCACTTCAGCGCCGACGGGCAGCCGCTGCGGCTGCTGTCCGGGCAGAACCGCCTGTTCAAGCAGCTTGGCTACGACCGGGTCGCGTACCTGGAGAACGCCCCGGAATTCGAGGCCGCCGTCGCGGAACCGGCGCGGGCATGAGCGCGGTGACCGGCCAGGGACAGCGGGCGGCGGCCGCCTGGCGGGACGCGGGGTTCGCCCGGTCCTGGGCCGAGCAGGACTCCTTCCGCGACCTGCTCGAGTTCCCGCGCCGGCTGGCCGCAGCCGTCGTCGCGGGGGACAATCCCGAGCCCGCGTGCATCCTCGACGTCGCTGCCGGGCCAGGCGCGGTGCTGGCGGTCTTCCTCGAGCAGTTCCCGTCGGCGCGCGGCATCTGGACGGACGCGTCCGCGGCCATGCTCGGCCTGGCGAAGGACCGGCTGGCGCCGTTCGGCGATCGCGTGGAGTACCGGCTCGCCGACATGACCGACCTCGACCGGGCCGGCCTGCCTGCGGCGGTGGACGTCATCACGACCTCCCGGGCCGCCCACCACCTCGACCGCGGCGGCCTGTTCGCCTTCTACGCGGACGTGGCCGCGCGGCTCGCGCCGGGCGGCTGGCTGGTCAACCTCGACCACATCGGGCCGGCCAGCCAGGCGGGACCGCCGGCGGTGGCCGGGTACGACGACGTGTGGGACCAGCGCCTGCGGGCCGCGCGCAAGAACTTCGGCGTCGCGTCCGACGGCCCCAAGCACCATCACAACTATCCGCTCACCAGCATCAGCGATCACCTCGACGCTCTCGGGGCGGCGGGGATCACCGACGCCGAGGTGCCCTGGCGGGCGTTCTTCACCTGCCTGTTCATGGGACGCAAAGGACAGTAAATGCTGAAGCAGGAGATCAACGAGCTGCTTACGCAGACGGGGCCGGGGACGCCGATGGGCGCCATGTTCCGGCAGTACTGGATCCCCGCCCTCCTCACGGAGGAACTGCCGGAAAACGACTGCCCGCCCGTGCGGGTCAAGCTGCTGTCGGAGCGGCTGATCGCGTTCCGCGACAGCGAGGGCCGGTACGGCCTGATCGACGAGTTCTGCGCGCACCGCGGCGTGTCGCTGTGGTTCGGCCGGAACGAGGAGTCAGGGCTGCGCTGCACCTACCACGGGTGGAAGTACGACGTCACCGGGCAGTGCGTCGAGATCCCGTCCGAGCCGGCGATCAGGCACAGCAGCCTGTGCGCGAAGATCAAGCTCACGAGCTACCCGCTGGTCAAGATCGGCGACGTGCTGTGGACGTACATGGGCGACCCGCGGACGACGCCGGACCTGCCGCAGTGGGAGTTCGCGCACGTTCCCGCGGAGCAGGCCTACACGTCCAAGCGGTGGCAGGAGTGCAACTGGCTGCAGGCCCTGGAGGGCGGCATCGACTCCAGCCACGTCTCCTGGCTGCACTCCGGCGGCCTGAAGACCGACCCGCTGTTCAAGGGCGCGCGCGGCAACGCCTACAACCTCGCGGACCGCAAGGTGTTCTTCGAGGTCGTCGAGTCCGAAGGCGGCCTGCTCATCGGCGCGCGCCGGAACGCCGAGGAGGGGCATTACTACTGGCGGATCACCCCGTGGGTGATGCCCAGCTTCACGATGATCCCGCCGCGCGGCGACCACCCCATCCACGGCCACTTCTGGATTCCGATCGACGACGAGAACTGCTGGACGTACAGCTACGACTACCACCCGGTCCGCCCGCTCAGCGCGGCAGAGCGCCAGGCCATGACAGAGGGGCACGGCGTGCACTGCGAGTACGTCCCCGGGACGTACCGGCCGCTGCAGAACAAGGACAACGACTACCTGATGGACCGTGCGGCGCAGAAGCGCGGCGACACCTACTCGGGGGTCAAGGGCATTTCGATGCAGGACGCGTCCCTGCAGGAAAGCATGGGGCCGATCGTGGACCGGACGAAAGAGCGGCTGGTGTCCACCGACAGCGGCATCATCATGGCCCGGCGCAAGCTGTGGCGGGCCGTGGAGGCGCTTCGCGACGAGGGTGTGCGGCCGCCGGGGGTCGACGTCGCGCACCAGATGGTCCGGTCGGCCGCGGTGGTGCTGCCGAAGGACCAGTCCTTCGTCGATGGCTGCGGTGACGCCCTGCGGGTGCGCCCGGGCGAGAAGCACGCCTCCGTCTAAGATGCAGCGCCAGCCCACACTGCTCAGCAGCTGCGCGCGCGCCGCGACTGCTGCCGAGGCGAGGTACCGGATCACCGCTCCCCCGTTCACCCGCCGCAGCTCGCGGGTCATCGCCCTGGACGAGCGGGCGGCCGCCGTCGTGGAGCAGATGCAGCTGGCCGGCCAGCGGTGGAGCGGCGGCCACTTCCTGGTCTTCGACTCGGCGGTCCCCGATGACGCCCTGCTGCGGCGTGCCGCCGGCGGCACCGCGCTGCTGAGCGAGGAACTCGACGGCGCGGACACCGTGGTGATGGTCGCGACGGCGCAGGCGAGCGCCGAGGCCGCGTCGATCATCGGTGACGCCTGCGCGGCCAGGAGCATCATGTCGGCCGGGCTGGTGGTGCCCGAGGCCGGCCCGGTCGGCGAGGTCGTGTCCGCGCTGCGGCCCAACGCGATGGTGCTCGTGGTGCTCCAGGACGCCGCCGACGTCCCTGAAGTGCTGTCGGCCCTGCGAGTCTAGGGAGCCATGATTCTAGGAGCCAGGCTGTGACCGGGAACATCACCATCGGCACGCTGCAGCGGATGAAGCGGGACGGGACCAAGATCGTCGGCGTGGTGGCCTGGGACTACCAGATCGCCGCCATCGCCGAACGGGCCGGGGTGGAGATCGTGTCCGTCGGCGACTCCGTCGGGGTCAACCTCTGGGGTCACCGAAGCCCGCTGGAAGTGACGATCGAGCAGATGCTCATCGTGGCCCAGGCCGTGCGGCGCGCGGTCAGCCGGGCGCTGGTGAGCGTGGACATCCCGTTCGGCCCCGTTCAGGAGGGCGCAGCCAGTGCCGTCCGGGCCGCCGTCCTGATGGCCAAGGAAGCCGGCGCGGACCTGGTGAAGATCGACGGCGCGGCCGACTTCCCCGAGGCCGTGTCCGCGGTGGCGCGGGCCGGCGTCCCGGTGTGGGCGCAGTTCGGGATCACGCCGCAGACGGCGCTGCGGCACGGCGTGGGATACCAGGCGATGCTCGCCCCCGGGGCCCAGGTGCCGCCGGGAATGCAGGACGAGCTCGTCGCCGCGGCGAAGCGGCTGGAGGACGCCGGGGCGGCCCTGCTGGACTTCACCAACTCCGGGCCCGCCGCGGGGCCGCTCGTGACCCAGGCGGTCGGCATCCCGGTGATCGGCGGGGCCGGCGGCGGTCCCTGGCTCGACGGCCGGGTGCGCATGGCGCACGCGGCCATCGGCTACGCGGCGCGGACGCTCGACGACAAGCCCGACAGCTATGCCCACGTCGCGCGGGTGACGATGGACACGCTGGCGGCGCTGGCGTCAGATGTCCGGGCTGGCCGCCACATCAGGGGTGACGCCGCCGCGCGGGCGTAGCGGCGTCCAGGGCCGAGCAGGAGGAACCGGATGCCCACAGCCGTCATCGGCGGCATCGCCACGCACTACGAGGTCACCGGGGACGGGCCGCCGCTGCTGATGTTCTCGCCGGGCGGGTTCGACGCCAGGCTGGCCAACTGGACGTCGTTCAGCATCTACGCCCGGCTGCGGCTGGTGGACCACCTGGCCACGTCCTACACCTGCGTCATGTTCGACCGGCGGGAATCGGGGGCCTCCGGCGGGCGGGTCGAGCGGATCACCTGGCAGGACTACGCCGCCCAGGGCAAGGGGCTACTTGATCACCTGGGCATCGGCCGCGCCCACCTCATGGGCGGCTGCGTGGGCTGCTCCGCGGTCGCGGTCTTCGCCGCGTCCTGGCCGCGCGCGGCGGCGTCGATGGTCCTCTACTCGCCGGCCGGCGGTCCCCGGTACCGGATCAGGCAGCACGCCCGGTTCGCGCGGCACCTGTCCTTTTTGTCCGAACGAGGCGTGGCGGCTGTGGCAGCGCTAGCCGAGAGCTCCGGTGCGGGGTTCACCACTGATCCCCGGGTCGGGCCGTGGGCCAGCGTCATCCGCACCGAGCCGGCGTTCGCGGACAGCTACCGGAACCAGGACCCGGCCAGGTACGAGGCGATCGTGACCGGGATGGCGCGGCTGCTGTTCGACCGGGACACGGTGCCGGGGCCGGAACCGGAGGACCTGCTGCGGCTCGACGTGCCCGCGCTCGTCGTGCCTGGCCAGGACGCGTCGCATGCCACGTCGGCGGCCCGGTACCTGGAGGAGTGCCTGCCGCGCGCGCAGTACTGGGACATGCCGGTGAGCGGGCAGACGGAGCTGACCGCGCCCGCCCGGGTGCTGGAGTTCCTGGCCTCAGCCGGGGAGCGGTGATCAGCCCGGCGGCAGTGATTCGCCGCGCTCGAGCGCGGCGATCTGGTCGAGCCGGTCCTGGTGACGGCCGCCCTTGAACGGCGTGCTCAGCCACAGCTCGGTGATCATCTCGGCCAGCGGGGCCGCGACGATCTTCGCGCCGATGATGAGCACGTTCGCGTCGTTGTGCGCCCGGGCGATCTCGGTCGTGAACAGGTCGTGGCAGACCCCGGCCCGGACGCCGCGGATCTTGTTGCACGCCATCTGCTCGCCCGACCCGGAGCCGCCGATCACGATGCCCCGGTCGGCGCCTGCCGCGGCGACCAGCCGGCCGACGTCGGCGCACAGCGGCGGGTAGTCGACCGTCTCGCCGCCGTGGGCGCCGCGGTCGTCCACGGCGTGGCCCCGGGCGGTCAGCCACTCGATGAGGTGGTCCTTCAGCGACATGCCGTTGTGGTCGGCCGCTATCGCGATCCGCACGCTTGGTCCTCCCGCGTTCCTTCTGGTTCAGGCCGTCAGGCCGTGCGTGCTCTCCGGGAACAGGTCTTCGGCCGCCACCGGCTTGTCCAGGATCTTCTGGTCGACGGCGTACCGGATGAGCTGGTCGATCATCGCCCGGTTCGGCGCGATGCCGTAGGGGAGCGGGTCCGCGCCGGTGATCCGCATCACCCGCTGGTACATCAGGTCGGCGGGTCCCGGGTCGCTGAGGCCGCGGCGGAGCTCGGCGACGTAGCGGTTCTTCGAATCCGCGTAGGCGGCGAACAAGTCGGCGGCGAGGTCCGGGTGCGCGGCGAGCAGCTCGTCCCGGACGACGACGGTGTGGTTGATGGGATAAAGGCCGCGGTCGCGCAGCGCGCGGTACCCCGCCTCGGCCGCGTCCGGGATCAGGGTGGTGAGCCGCGGGTCGGCAGCGTTGATGCCGATGCCCGCGGCGAGCTCGCCGGACGCGACCATTTCCGGCACGTCCTCGCCGGGGGCGGCCGGGACGACGTTCGGCGGCGGCTGGTATTCGGCCACGTGCTCGTCGCCGGACAGCACCCAGGTGACGCGGCTGAGGTCGAGGTCGTACTCGTCGGCCAGGATGCCCCGGGCCCACACGCCGGTGGTGACGGTGTAGCCGCGGTTGACGCCGGCCCTGCGGCCCTCCAGGTCCTTCGGGACGATACCGCCCGCCGTCGCGCTGCGGAGGACCGCGCCGTGGTGGAAGTCGCGGACGCAGAACACCGGCAGGGCGGTGAACGGCTTGCCGTGCGCCTTCGCGACCAGGTAGGTGGTGAACGCCATCTCGCTGACGTCGAACTCGAGGGACCGCACCATCCGGCGGAACGCCTGGATGAGGACCGGCACCTCCTCGAACCTGAGGTCATAGTGACGCGGCCGGGAGGTGCCATCCTTCACCGCCCGGGTGCAGCCGGAGGTGCGGGTCACGGCGCTGAGGGTGGTCTGGCCCATGACCCGAACACTAGCATGTTAATCTGTCAGACCATAATACCTTTAAGGATGGAGGAGCGTCGTTCATGGCCGAACGCGTGCTGGCAGCGGTGCGGACGGGACCCGGGCAGACCGAGCTGCGCGAGTTCCCGATGCCCGACATACCCGACGACGGCGCCCTGCTCAGGGTCGAGGTCGCCGGGATCTGCGGAACCGACGTGAAGATGTACGCCAAGCCGCCGTTCGGCGCGCCCGTGATCATGGGGCACGAGAACATCGGTGTCATCGCGCGGGCCGGGCGCGCCTTCACCCAGCGCCAGGGACTGCGGGAGGGGGACCGGGTCTTCGCCGAGCACTATGTGGGGTGCTACCGGTGCGAATGGTGCCGGATCGGGGAGTACCGGCACTGCGAGGCCACGGACTGGCGGACGAACCCGGACGCCCGCCGGTACGGGTACACGTCGGCGGAGCACCCGTACCACCTGTGGGGCGGGTTCGCGCAGTACATGTACCTGCCGTGGAACGCCGTCCTGCACAAAGTGCCCGACGGAGTCACCGCCGACCTCGCGGGCATCTCGACGCCGCTGGCCAACGGCATCGAATGGGCCCTGCTGGCGGCGGGCGTGGGTTATGACTCCACCGTGCTGATCCAGGGCCCGGGCCAGCAGGGCCTGTCGCAGGCCGTGGCCTGCAAGCAGGCCGGCGCGTCGCTCATCATCGTCACCGGCACCACCCGGGACGCGGCGCGGCTGGAGCTGGCGAAGAAGCTGGGCGCGGACCACGCGATCGACGTCCAGGCCGGGGACGCGCTCGGCCGGATCATGGAGCTTACCGGCGGCAAGGGCGTCGACGTCGTGCTGGACTGCACCTCCGGGGCCGGCGTCGCGCCCGTCCTGCTCGGCATCGACGCGCTCAAGCGCCGCGAGGGCACGCTGCTGATCCAGGGTGAGCTGGCCAGCTTCCCCGACTTCCCGGTGAAGAAGCTGACCGAGAAGGCGATCACCATCAAGAGCGCGCGCGGGCACAGCTTCCGCGCGTGCGAGCTCGCGCTGCGCCAGCTGGCGTCCGGCCGGTTCCCGCTCGAGCTGCTGAGCACCCACTCCTTCGGCCTCAGCGAGGCCGATCGCGCCATCCGCGCGGTGGGCGGCGAGGTGGAGAAGGACGTCGTGCACGTGTCGCTGTTGCCGTGGCAGGAGTGAGCATGGGAATCAGCGCGGAAGCCGCCGAGGCCCGGCTGCGCGAGCTGGTCGCCACCGCTGGGCGGATCCTCTACCAGCAGGGGCTCACCGACTACCTGGGCCACTGCAGCGCCCGGGTGCCGGGCACGGAGCGAGTGGTGATCAAGCCCAAGCACTCGACGACGGTGCGGAGCCCCGGCGAGCTGGGGCCGGCCGACATGATCGTGATCGACCTCGACGGCAACCTGGTCGAGGGCAGCGACAAGCCCCCCGCCGAATGCTTCATCCACACCGAGATCTACCGGGCACGGCCGGACGTCCACGCCGTCGTGCACACCCACCAGCGGGCGGCCACGCTGCTCGGCGTCATCGGCGCGGACCTGCTGCCCGTCCTGCACGTGCCGGCCGTCCTTACCGACGGCGGCACCATGCCGACCTGGCCGTGCCCGCTGCTCGTGACCGATCGGGAGCTCGGCGGGCAGCTCGCGGCCGCGCTTGGCGGGGCCGGGCTGTGCCACCTGCAAGGGCACGGCATCGTCACCGCGGCCGCCGACCTACGGCGTGCCGTGGTGACCGCGGTCGCGCTGGAACAGCTGGCCGAGGCCAACCTGACCATCCTGCGGACCGGGCTCAAGCCGCGCGTCATCACCCCGGGCGAGCTGGACGAGCTGCGCGGCGCGGTGGCATCCATCGATGGCCGGTGGGCCTACTACGTACAGCGGCTCGGCGACCCGTCGCCCGCGGCCGGGGGCTGACGGCCATGGGTGACCCGGATGTCCTGATCGCCGGCGGGGGGCCGGTCGGGCTGACCCTGGCGATCGAGCTCGGCCAGCTCGGGATCCGCTGCGAGCTGGTCGACAAGCGCCCGCGGCCCGGCCGGCTGCCCAAGATGGAGCGCTGCAACGCGCGGACCATGGAGCACTTCCGCCGGATGGGGATCGCCGGCCGGGTCCGGGCCGCGGGCCTGCCCGCCGACGTTCCCATGGATGTCTTCATCTGCGCGGGAGACCTCACCCGCCCGCCGCTCGTCCACCACGCGTACCCGTCGGTCAGCGAGCTGAAGGAAACCGGCCGCCGGGTGAACGACGGGTCCATGCCGCTGGAGCCCTACCAGCTCATCTCCCAGTACACGCTGGAACCGCTGCTGCGGCAGATCGCCGAGGCCACGCCGGGGGTCACGGTGCGGTTCGGCTGCGAGCTGACCGGCTTCGGCCAGGACGGGGACGGGGTCACCGCGACGGTGCGCTCCGCCGCGGGCGAAGAGCGCCAGGTCCGGGCGTCCTACCTGGTCGGCTGCGACGGCGCGGGCAGCACGGTGCGACGCCAGCTCGGCATCGAGCTGCGCGGAGAGTCGCTGCTGACGCTGCGCCAGGCGCTGTTCCACTGCCCGGACCTGTTCGCCCGGATCCCGATCGGCAAGGGCAGGCACTACCACTTCGCCGACGGCGCGTCCTCGTTCCTCATCGTGCAGGACGACACCCGGCATTTCTCCCTGCACGCCACGGTGGACAGCGACGCGGAGATGCCGGCGCTGTTCGAGGCGCTGGCCGGTATGCCGGTCGTGTACGAGACGCTGTATGTCGGGCAGTGGACCCAGCGGCTGATGCTCGCCGACCGGTACCGCGACGGCCGGGTGTTCCTGGCCGGGGACGCGGCGCATCTCGTCATCCCGACCGGCGGCCTCGGCATGAACACGGGGGTCGGGGACGCCGTCGACCTCGCCTGGAAGCTCGCCGCCACCGTGCACGGGTGGGGCGGCCCCTGGCTGCTTGAGTCCTACGAAGCCGAGCGGCGGCAGGTCGGCGCCCGCAACGTCGCCGCGTCCCGCAAGGCGGCCCGCGGGCGGCGCACCTGGCGGGCCGCCTGGCGGCCCGAGATCACCGCGGACACCGAGGCGGGCGCGCGCGCCCGCGCGGAACTGGCCGAGATCGCCGACCGCGAGCAGCGATGGAGCAACGACCTGCTCGGCATCGAGCTGGGCTACCGGTACACGGACTCACCGGTCATCGCCCGCGAGGACGGCGAGGGACCGGACCCGGACAGCTTCGGCTACACGCCGACCACGTGGCCGGGCACGCGCCTGCCGCATCTCTGGCTCGACGACGGCACCGCGATCGCCGATCACCTCCGGCGGTGCTTCACGCTGCTGCACGCTCCTGGGGCCGGCCCGGCCGCGGCGGAACTCGCCCGGGCCTTCGCCCGGATCGGCGCGCCGTTCGCGACGTTCGAGCTGCCGTCCGCCGCGGGGCCGGTGTACGAAGACCACGCCCTCATCCTCGTCCGGCCCGACCTGCACGTGGTCTGGCGGGGGCGCGACAGCGTGCCCGATCCCGGCGCCCTCGCCGCGCTCGCCACCGGCAACGTCGCGCCCGCGCGCCAGCCCGCGTGCCAGCCCGCCGCCGGAGAGCGGGCGGCGCGGTGAGCGACGTCGACCTGACGGTCGCGATGGCCTACTACGAGCACGTCGCGGACCTGGCGTCGGGCCGGGTCCGGGTGCCGGGCGCGTCCCTGCGCTGGCTGGAACTGCCCGTCGAGGAGATCTTTCACCGCTTCATCGAGTTCCGGGAATGGCATGTCTCGGAGATGTCGCTGGGGAAGTACGTCTCGGTCATCGCGGCGGGCGACGACTCGATGGTCGGGCTGCCGGTGTTCCCGTCCCGGGTCTTCCGGCACTCGGCGATCTACGTGCGGGCCGGCGAGGTGACCGAGCCCGCGCAGCTTCGCGGGAAACGGATCGGGGTCCCGGAGTGGGCGCAGACTGCGGCGGTGTACGGCCGGGCGCTGCTCGAGCACGAGTGGGGAGTGCCGCTGACGGACGTCGCCTGGTACCAGGCGGGGGTGAACCAGGCGGGCCGCGCGGAACACGCGGAGCCGCACCTGCCGCCGGGCGTCCGGCTCACCGCGGTGCCCGGCCGCAGCCTGAACGAGATGCTGCTGGACGGCGGCATCGACGCCGTGCTGTCCGCGCGCCCGCCGGACAGCTTCACGGCCGGGGACCCGCGGGTGTCCCGGCTGCTGGCCGGGCACGTGCGCGCGGAGGAGGAGTACGCGGCCAGGACCGGGATCGTCCCGATCATGCACGTCGTCGTGGTACGCCGCGATGTGGTCGACCAGTACCCGTGGCTTCCCGGCAACCTCATGACGGGATTCGCCGAGGCCAGGGCGCGCAGCGTCGCGCGCCTCGCCGCCGGGCCCGCCGGGCCGGGCAGCCCGGTGCCGCTGCTGTGGGCCGATGACGCGCTGGCGCGCACGCGCGCGGCGTTCGGCGGCGAGCCATGGCCCTACGGCGTGGCGGCCAACCGCGCGACGCTGGACGCGTTCACCCGCTGGGCCCGCGAGCAGGGCGTCACCCGGCGGCGGGTCGAGGTGGACGAACTGTTTCGCGCGTCCGTCGTCCGCACCTACCGCGTGTGACCGCGGGCGCGGGACCCGGCGGTCAGCGCACCGGTCAGCGCACCGGGGCGGGCGCCGGGCCGCCGGCCGCAGGCAGGTCGGCCAGTTCCGCCTCGTACACGGCGCCCATCGCCGGGGTCACGCCCTCCCTGGCCAGCTCGGTGGCGAAGGTTTCCCTGATGGCGGGCCGCTCGTCGGCGTAGTCGATCTGGTCACCGCCGACCCGGCGGCTGATCCACGCCTTCGGCACGCCCTGCGCGTTGCGGACCGACACGCCCTCGTGCTTGAACGCGAGGTACCTGGCCGGCGCGGCGCCGGTGTTGAAGTGCTGGTGGAACCACATGTTCGGCGGGATGATCAGCGAGCCCGCGGACCAGTCGTAGCGCCGGGGTTCCTCGCCGTCGGGCCACATGAGGGAGTACCCCGAGCCGGACAGGATGATGACGTGCGCGCCGGGGCCGTGCCGGTGGCCCTTCTTGTAGGTGCCGACGGGGAACTCGGAGATGTGGCTGTTCATCGAGCCCTTGGCCATCGAGAAGCGGATGTGGCCGCCGCCGGCGCCGCGTTCCTTCGCCGGGATCAGCGGCAGGGCGAGGGCATCGGGCACGAAGTTGGTGTCGAGCAGGAGGCCCTTCTTCTCCACCTTGGCGGCGAAGTAGTCCTGCTCGCCGTTGAACCGGTGCGGGAAGTCCCGGCTGGTGCCGAACACGAAGTCGACGTCGTCGTACAGGTTGAGCACGGGCGGCAGGTTCGTCGACGAGACGAACGTGGCAGGCGCGAGGCCGGACAGGTTGCTGTGCTGGTGCCAGGCGTTGAGCGGTATGGCGAACATGGACCCGGCCTGCCACTCGAACGTGACCTCTTTGCCGGCGTCGTTCCACACCCTCGTCGAGCCCCGGCCGTCGAGGATCAGGATCATTTCCTCGAAGAGCTGCCGCTGCGGCGCGAGCGCGCCGCCGCGGGGAATCTCGCAGACATAGCAGTCGTTCGAGGTCCGGGTCGCGTCGTGGTTGATGAAGACGCCCCGGCCGCCCCGCCTGTCCCACGGCTTCAGCTCCAGGCTGCGCAGGTCCCGGACGTAGTGGCCGCTGATGATCTCGAGTCCCTCGGCGGCGACCCAGCGGGTGTACGGGGTCTCCTTCTCGCTGGCGAACTTCTTAGCGAATCCTTCGTCGAGGACTGGCTCCATGTCATCGGCTCCCGTCGCTGTCCAAGCACACGCACGACTTGCTAACCTTAACCAGCCCTTGGCATAAATGTCTAATCATTAGGCCATAAGGCTTGGTCGGGCGACGCTGTGTGCCGGAGGTGGCGGTCGTGCATGGGCACGGGGACGAGGACCACGAGGATGAGCTGACCGACGCCGAGCGCGGGGACATGGTGGCGGTGCTGCTCCGGCGGGAGACGCTGCGCCTGCTGACGGTCGGCATCGACATCGGCAGTTCCACGTCGCACCTCATGTTCGCACGGGTGCTGTTCCAGCGGCAGGGGAGCCGGGCAGCGGCGAGGTTCGTCCCGGTGGAGCGGACGGTCGAATGGCGCTCGCCCATTATCCTCACGCCGTTCCTGCCAGACGGGACCATCGACGCCCGGCGGCTGTCCGATTTCGTCCGCCGGTGCTACGCCGGGGCGGGGCGGACGGCCGCTGAGGTCGACACCGGGGCCGTCATCCTCACCGGCGAGGCCATCAAGCGCCGCAACGCCCGCGCGATCAACGAGATCTTCGCCGCCGAGGCGGGCAAGTTCGTCTGCGCGACCGCGGGCCACCGGCTGGAGAGCACGCTGGCGGCGCACGGGTCCGGCGCGACCGGCCTGTCGCGCGCCCGCGGCGCGTGCGGCCTGCACGTCGACATCGGCGGCGGGACCACCAAGCTCGCGCTGATCGACCGCGGGGAGATCCTCAGCGTGGCCGCGTTCGCGGTCGGCGGCCGGGTGCTGGCCCAGGACAGCGCGGGGGAGTGGACGCGGGTAGACGAACCCGCCGGGCTCGCGGCCGCCGGACTCGGTCTCGGCACCTCGCCGGCCGACCTCGCCGACCCGGCCGTCCGGGCGCGGATTGCGGGGCGGCTCGCGGACATCGTCACCGACCAGATCACCGGCCTCCCGGCCGACGACCTCGGGCGCGCGCTGCAGCTCACCGAGCCGCTGTCGCGCCCGGCCGAGCCGGAGTACGTGACGCTTTCCGGCGGCGTGGCCGAGTACCTGTTCGGCCACGAAACCGAAGGCCACGGCGACATAGCGCGCGACCTGGCGGCCGCGCTCGCCGCCCGGCTGCGCCACCGGCTCGCGCTGCCGCTCGTCGACCCGGGACAGCGCATCCGCGCGACGGTCATCGGCGCGTCGCAGTTCACCGCCCAGCTAAGTGGCAGCACCATCCATCTCGGTGATCCCGGCGCGCTCCCGCTCAGGAACGTCCCTGTCGTGCGCCTGGCCCAGCCGCTGCCTGGCGACCTCGACCCGGGCGTGCTCGCCGCGGCGTTCCAGCGCCGCGCCGCGCGGCAGGACGTGGATACCAGCGGGCCGGTGGCGCTGGCGCTTTCCTGGCACGGGCCGGTCAGCCACTCGCGGCTGGCGGCGGTCGGGCACGCGATCACCCGGGTAGCCGGGCCGGCTGACGGCCGCGGCGATGCCGGTAACGCGCTGATAGTCGTGGTGGACGCCGACGTCGCGCAGTCGCTTGGCGCCATCCTCACCGAGGAGACCGGGCTGCGCAGGCGCCTGATCGTGCTGGACGGGGTGGAACTGGCCGACTTCGACTTCATCGACGTGGGCGAATACCAGGACCCGCCGGGAGTGCTCCCGGTCCTCGTCAAGTCGCTGCTGTTCGCGGCCGCCGAGCCTATGGTATAGGGGTTATACCAATGAATAGCCGAGCTGACAGGAGTAACGTGCGCCTGACCACCACCCCCCGCGAGAGGGCCGGCCGCCGATGCTGCGCCTGACCCTGGCGTGCGGCGACTACGATCGCACCCGGCCGCTGATCGACGGTACGGTCCGGCCGCTGGGGATCGATCTCACCTGCCTGCCGATGACGATCGAGGAGATCTTCTTCCGGATGGCACGGTTCCAGGAGTTCGACGCCGCGGAGATGTCGCTGTCCAGCTACCTCGTCTCGCTGGCGGCGGGCGAGAGCGCGCCGTTCGTCGCGATCCCGGTCTTCCCGTCCCGGTCCTTCCGGCACAGCGGAATCTATGTCCACGCCGGCAGCGGCATCAGCCGTCCGGGGGACCTGGTGGGGAGGACCGTAGGCGTCGCGGAATACCAGCTGACGGCGAACGTCTGGATCCGCGGCATCCTCGCTGACCGGCACGGCGTCCCGGTCAGTTCGGTGCGCTACAGAACCGGCGGCCTGCACCAGCCGGGGCGCCCGGAGAAACTGGCGGTCACGCTGCCGCCCGACGTCGAGGTGGCGCCGATCGGGCCCGGCCAGACCCTGTCGGACATGCTGGCGGCGGGGGAGATCGACGCGCTGTACACGCCGCGCACGCCGCGCAGCTTCGCGGCGGGACATCCGCAGGTCGCCCGGCTGTTCCCCGACTTCCGCGAGGTTGAATCGCAGTACTGGCGCGACACGGGGATCTTCCCGATCATGCACGTGCTGGTCATCAGGGCCGATGTCTACCGGCGCGATCGCTGGGTGGCCAGGTCGCTGCTCGACGCGTTCGGGAAGGCGCGCGAGATCGCGCTGGCCGGGCTGGCCGAGACCGCGTCGCTGCGCTACATGCTGCCCTGGCTGCCCGACGACGTGGCCTATGCGCAGCGGGTGCTTGGCCGGGACTACTGGACCTACGGGCTGGCGGGGAACGAGGCCGCGCTGGCGGCTCTGACCCGCTACTCCTGCGAGCAGGGGCTGATTCCGCGGGCGTATGAGCCGCGCGAGTTGTTCGTCCCCGAGGTGCTGGAAGAGACCATTATCTAGGCCTGCCCAATAGAGTAAGTTTCTGCCATGCAGAAAAAAGGGGCACCTGGGGTCCTCGGTGTCCCCGCCCCGCAGTACCCGATCGAATCAGTCGACAACGCCCTGAGGATCCTGCTGCTCCTCGGCGAGCGCCCCGAGCTGCGGCTCACGGATGTCGCCGAGTACCTCAGCGTGGCGACGTCGACGGCGCACCGGCTGCTCGCCATGCTGCAGTACCGCGGCTTCGTGCGGCAGGATCCGCGCACCCGGGTCTACCGGGCGGGCACCGCGCTGACCAGTGTCGCGTTCTCCATCCTGCGCGGGTTCGACGTCCGCGACGCGCTGCACCCCTTCGTCGAGTCCCTCAACAGGGAATTCGCCGAAACGGTGCATCTCACCCTCTTGGACGGCGTCACCGTCCGGTTTATCGACGCGCTCGAGAGCCCGCAGGCGACGCGGGTTTCGTCCCGGCTGGGCAAGTCCGCACCTGCCAACTGCACGTCCTCCGGCAAGGCCATGCTGGCTTACTACAGCGGCGAGGAGCTCAGGCGGCTCTACCCCGAGGAAGAACTCGGCGGCCTCACCCCCCACTCGATCCGCACCCGGTCGGCCCTGGAGAAGGAGCTGGAGCGGATCCGCCGCCGCGGCTACGCCACGAGCAACGAGGAAAGCGAGGACGGGGTCTGCTCCGTCGCCGTCGCCTACCCGCCGCGTCAGGCGCCCATGCGGCTCGCCCTGAACATCGCCGTTCCCGTCCACCGCATGAACAAGGAACTAGCCGGCCGGCTGGCCGCCGCGCTCAAGGCGGCCGTCGCGGAATCGGCCGGCCTGCTGCACTGATCACGGTCTCCCCTGGCCACGGTCTCGGTACCGAGCTCCCGCCAGTCACGCCGACCGCTGGGCCGGCCGCCGCCGCGCTGTGTTATTTTGCGGAGAAGTTCTGCTATGCAGATACCTTGTGCGGAGGTTGGACATTGGTCACGACACCAGCTGCCTCGCAGGAAGCCATCACGCTGGCGGTCCAGGGCAGCCGCGCGCTGGCGGCGGCGGGCCAGTCGGACATGGTCTGGGGCCACGCCAGCGTGCGCGACCCGGAGGGCCGCGGCGCCTGGATGAAGTCGTCGGGCTGGGGGTTCGAGGAGGTTGACGAGGACAGGATCGTGCTCGTGTCCCCGGACGGCGAGGTGCTGCACGGCACGGGACGGCGGCACATCGAATACCCCATCCACACGGAGGTCATGGCGCGCCGCGGTGACGTGGGCGCCGTGGTGCACACTCATTCGGACGCCGCGAACGCCTTCTCGGCGCTGGACGTGCCGCTGCGGCCGCTGAGCCACGCCGGAAGCATGTTCAGCTACCCGGACGTGCCCCGGTTCACGCTGACCGGAGGGCTGATCAGCACGCGGGAACTCGGCCAGGCGCTGGCGGACGCGCTCGGCTCCGCCCCGGCGTGCCTGATGCCGCAGCACGGCCTGGTCGCGACGGGCAAGGACCTGCCGGCCGCCGTGATGACCGCGCTGCTGCTCGACCGGGCCTGCCGGACCCAGCTCACCGCGATGGCGGCCGGCCCGCTCGCCCGGTGGGGGAGCGAGGAGGACACGGTGGCCAAGCGCGCCGTGGTCTGGTCGGACTCCCAGCTGCATGCGGGCTGGGAGTACCTGGTCAGATCGGCGGAAGCCAGCCGCCGCCCGATCGGCGGGAGTGCCGGATGACGGGCCTTGACACGCTGCTGAGCGACGTGCGGCGCGGCATGATCCCGGCGCACATCTACAACGACGAGGAGATCTTCCGGCTGGAACGCGAGCGGCTCTTCAGCCGGGCCTGGATCTTCGCCGGGCATGAATCGGAAGTGCCGCACCCCGGCGACTACGTGGTGCGGCGGGTGCTTGACGACTCGTTCATCATCGCCCGGGGCGAAGACGGGCAGGTGCGCGCGCTGTTCAACATGTGCCTGCATCGCGGCATGCAGGTCTGCCGGGCCGAGATGGGCAACGCGTCGCACTTCCGGTGCCCGTACCACGGCTGGTCGTACCGGAACGACGGCCGGCTGGTCGGCCTCCCGTTCCACCAGGACGCCTACGGCGGCGACGCCGGCTTTCCCCGCGACAGGCAGCGGCTGCTGCCCGCGCCCGCGCTGGACACCTACAACGGCCTGATCTTCGTCAGCATCGACCCCGATGCCCCGCCGCTAGCCGACTACCGGATGGCTGGACGGCCGCCGCGCCCTGGTGGTCGGAGCGGGATCCGGCATCGGCCGCGCCGTCGTCGACGCGTTCCGTGCCGAGGGCGCGGATGTCGCCGTGCTGGAAAGGGACGCGGCCAAGTGCGCGGCCCTTCGCGAGCAGATTCCGGGCATGCCCGTCGTGACCGGGGACGCGACCACCCGCGCGGCCAACGAGACCGCGGTGCGAGCGGCGCTCGACGCTTTCGGCGGACTGGACGTCCTGGTGAACTGCGTCGGGATCTTCGACTTTTACCGCGGCATATCGGAGCTGGACCCTGATCTGGTGGACGAGGCGTTCGACGAGATCTTCGCGGCGAATGTCAAGAGCCACCTGCACGCGGTGAAGGCGGCGCTGCCCGCCCTGCGCCGCGGCGCCCATGGCTCGGTCATCCTGACGGAGTCCACCTCGGCCTACTACCCGGGCCGCGGCGGCGTGCTCTACGTGTCCTCAAAGTTCGCCGTGCGCGGCCTGGTCACCGCGCTGGCCCATGAACTCGCGCCGGAGATCCGGGTCAACGGGGTCGCGCCAGGCGGCACGCTCAACACAGACCTGCGCGGGCTGGCCAGCCTCGGCCTCAGCGATCGCAGCCTCGGCGCGATCCCCGGCCGGGAAGCCGAGCTGGCCGGGCGCGTTCCGCTCAGGGTGGCGCTGTCCGGAGCGGATCACGCGTGGAGCTACGTCTTCCTGGCGTCGGAACGATCCCGCGGGATCACCGGCGACGTCGTCCACCCCGACGGCGGGGTGGCGGTAAAGGGGTGAAATGACGGCTTCGTTACGAGACCGTGATAATCAAATTATTGAAAAATGGTATGACCTTATGCCACTCTGACACGAACCTGCAGGCACCCGCCGCGACGGCCTGACCGGCCACATCCCTCGCGTCGCCGGCACACCGCTCGTTCAGGCACTGTCAAAGGAGATCGCCATAACATGAGAGCTCGGATTTGGGCATCGGATAATGAGCGGGCGCTGGCGGCCGACCGCCAGCGCGGGCGCAGGTGGCCGGCCCGGCTGACCGCCCTGTCGGCCGCGGCGCTGACGGCAGCGGCCGTGGCCGGATGCAGTTCCTCGTCGGCTGGCACGGCGGACTCGCCGGCGAGCAGTTCGTCATCGGGCCGATCGGCCTCGGGCTCCACCTACACAATTCACGCCATCGTTTCGGAAACGGGCAGCGCGTCTTTCCTCGGGACCGAGGAAGCGGCGGCGTTCAACGCGCTCGCGAAGTACGTCAACTCTACGGGCGGCATCGACGGGCACCAGCTCGCGTTCGCGGTATCCGACAACCAGAGCACGGCTTCCACCTCGGTGTCGCTCGCCTCGCCCCTGGTCAGCCAGGCACCCGTGCTGCTCGTGGGCAGCATCACGGCCACGGACAAGCCTGTCGACGACCTGGCGAACTCCAGCGGGCCCGTCGTGTACGACTTGTCTCCCGGCGACCATCCGGCGCCCGGCAGCTACGTTTACTCCTCGTCGAACTCCACCACCAACCAGACCCAGGCGTTCATCAACTTCGCCGAGTCCAAGGGATGGAAGCGGGTAGGGGTCATCACCTCGACCGATTCCTCAGGCCAGGATGGCTGGACCAACATCCAGAAGGCCGTGGCCAACGCCAACGGCGCGGTGACGGTCTCCGACCACGAATCCTTCGACCCGAGCGCCGTCAGCGTCACCACCCAGCTGTCCAAGATCAAGGCCAGCAACCCGCAGGCCCTGTTCATCTGGACCACAGGGACGCCGCTCGGCACCGTGCTGAGCGGCATGCAGCAGCTCGGCATGGACAGCCTGCCCACGATGACCACGAACGGCAACGCGTCCAATTCGGAGATGCAGAAACTGGCGGGTGAACTGCCCCCGTCGCTGTACTTCCCCGGTGCTCCGTTCATGGCGGGGCCGCAGAACCTGACCGGGCAGACCAAGACCGAGGTGCAGGCCTTCGACACCGCGATGCAGGCCGCCGGGCAGAAGGTCCCCGACGAAGGGGACGCGCTGGCCTGGGACCCCGGGCTGATCCTGGTCAGCGCGCTGCGAAAGCTCGGCACCGGCGCGAGCGCGGCGCAGATCCACCAGTACATCGAGTCGCTGACCGGCTTCCCTGGCATCAACGGCACCTACAACTTCACCGATAAGTCGATCCCGGACAACCGGGGGCTGACGATCACCTCCGTGTACATCGCCCAGTGGAACAAGTCGCAGGACGACTGGACGGCGGTCTCCGGCCCGGCCGGTAAGGGCAATCCCTAAGGTCCGCGCGTCCGGCTGGTCCCGCGGTGGATGCCGCGGGACCAGCCGGCCCGGGCCGGGAAGGCCCGGCAGGAGTCTGGACAGCGACGTGCGGCAGGAGGGTGCCTGAGGTGTGGACGCTCGGGAACATCATCATCGGCGGCCTGATCACCGGGTCGATCTACGCGCTGCTTGCGGTGGGCTATTCGCTGGTGTTCAGCGTCAGCGGCGCGCTGAACCTGGCCCAGGGCGCGTTCGTGGCCCTGGGCGCGCTGGTGATGTACAGCTTCATGAACAACGCCCACCTGCCCGTGGTGGCGGCGTTCCTGGCATCGCTCTGCGTGGTCGGAGCCGCCGTCGGGATCATCGAGTGGGTGGTCATCCGGCGGGCCGTCACGCGCATCTCGCACGCCAGCCTGCTGATGATGATGGGCGGACTGCTCACGGCGTTCGAGGGGGCGGCCTACCTCATCTGGGGGGCTAACCCGTTCGCGTTCAGCCAGTTCTCCGGGTCCCAGCCGGTGACGGTCGGGCAGCTGTCCATCCCGACGCAGGGGTTCTGGGTGGTCGGGGCCATGCTGGCATCGGTGGCGGCGCTGGCCTGGCTGCTCTCGCGGAGCCGCTGGGGGCGCGGGCTCCGGGCCACGTCGGAGAACATGACCGCCGCGCGGCTGATGGGCGTGCCGGTGGACCGGATGATCCTGCTGTCGTTCGTCGCGGCGGCCGTCCTCGGGGTCATCGCCGGGGCGGTCATCGCCCCGCTGACCTCCCTCGACTACACGAGCATGGCGAGCTACACGAACGAGGGGCTCATCGCGGTGAGCCTGGGCGGGCTCGGCTCCGTGTACGGCTCGCTGTCCGGCGGCCTCGCCCTCGGTGTGGTGGAGGCGCTCGTCTCGGGCTATGTGTCCTCGCTGTTCTCGACGGCCATCAGCCTGATCCTGCTCATCGGCATCATTTTCCTGCGGCCCCAGGGCCTGCTTGGACGCGTGCGCGGCGGCCGGATGGACGTCGCCGAGCGGACCTCAGGCCGCATCTACGCTCCGCCGAAGCTGCCGCGCGGCTGGCTGCCGACCGCCGGGCTCGCGCTAGCCGTGGTGATGGTGTTCCTGCCGCGGATAGTCCCCGCCGGGGACATGCGGGCGGTGGACATCACCGGCTTGTTCTGCCTGACGATCGTGGGCCTGGATCTGCTGACCGGCATCGCCGGGCAGGTGAGCCTGGGCCAGGCCGGGTTCATGGCCATCGGCGGGTACACCTCCGCCATCCTGGCCGTGCACTATGGCGTGCCCACCCTGGTCGGGCTGATCGCGGGCGCGTGCGGCTCCGCGCTGGTCGCCGTGATCCTCGGCCTCGTGTGCGGACGGCTGCGCGGGATGTACCTCGCCATCGTCACCCTGGCCTTCGGGATCCTCGTCGAGGGGCTGGCCAACGGGCTGAACATCACCGGCGGCCCGTCGGGGATCGCCGGCATTCCACCGTTCTCGGTCGCGGGCTTCGCCTTCGACACCGATACCCGGATGTTCTACCTGGTCTGGGTGCTGGTGGCGGTCGCGCTCGTGCTGAGCGCCAACCTGGTGCGCAGCAACCGGGGCCGGATCCTCCGCGCCATGCACGGCGACCAGGTGGGAGCCCGGTCACTCGGCCTGCACGTCACCAGGGCCAAGGTCGCCGTGTTCGTGATCAGCGCGTGCATGGCATCGGTGGCCGGCAGCCTGTACGCGAGCTACTTCCGTTACCTGTCCCCTGATCAGGTCGGGAGCTCGGAGTCCCTCACCCTCATCACGATGCTCGCGATCGGCGGCATGGGCACGCTGTTCGGGCCGCTCATCGGCGTGGCCCTGCTTACCTACCTGCCGCTGGAGTCGCAGTCCTTCGCCAACTACTCCATGCTGGCCACCGGGGTGCTGCTCGTGCTGTTCCTGCGCTACCTGCCGGCCGGCATCTGGGGCGCGGTGCTCGAAGGGGTTACCCGCGCCAGGGCCGGATGGCCCGGCCGGGCCGGCCTGCCTGGCCGCTGGCGGCGCCCGGCGGGCGCGATGGCTCCAGCGGTCGTCGCGGTGGCGGCCGCGGACCCGGCTGACCCCCCGGCCGCGAGTCCGGCCCTGAATCCGGCCCTGAGCGCCAACGGCCGGGGTTCTCCCGCCCCGCCGGCCGCCGCCGTGAAGCCGGCGCCCGCGGCGAACGGCACGGTCACCGCGGGCGGCAGCAGGCAGGACGGCAGCCCGGCCCTGGAGGTGCGGGGGCTGTCGAAGTCGTTCGGCGGCGTGGCAGCGGTCCAGGACGCGAGCTTCACCGTCCCCGAGGGGTCGCTCACCGCTCTGATCGGCCCGAACGGGGCCGGCAAGTCGACGATGTTCAACCTCGTGACGAACCTCTACCGGCCCGACACCGGCGAGGTGATCCTGCGGGGCCGGCCGGTCACCGGGCTGCGGTCGGACCGGATCACCTCACTTGGCCTGTTCCGCACCTTCCAGACGGCCCGGGTCTTCCCCCACTTGTCGGTGCTGGACAACGTCCTGGTCGGCGGGTACCGGCTGGGCCGGGCCGGGTACCTCGCCCAGGTGCTGCGGCTGCCGCGCTCCCGGCGGGAGGAGCGGCAGATGGAGGCGCGCGCCCGCCGGCTGCTCGAGGTGATGGGGCTGGCCGATCGCGCCGACCAGCGGGCCGCGGTGCTCCCGCTTGCCGCGCAGAAGTACCTGGAGCTCGCCAGGGCGCTGATGGCGCGGCCCAGCGTCGTGCTTTTCGACGAGCCCGCGGCCGGCATGAACGACGCGGAGACCGCCGAGCTGGGCATGATCCTGCGCGCCGTCAGGGACACCGGTCACACCGTCGTGGTCGTGGAGCACAATATGTCCCTGGTCATGGGCGTGTGCGACCAGGTGGTGGTGATGGACGCCGGGCGGGTCATCGCCGCCGGACCGCCGCAGGCGGTGCAGAACGACCCGCTGGTGATCAGCGCCTACTTCGGCGCCGCGGAGGCGAACACCTGAGATGCTCGAACTGACTGACATACGCGCCGGATACGAGTCCGAGGAGATACTCCACGGGCTGAGCCTGTCGGTGCCCCCCGCGACGATCCTGGCCGTCGTAGGGGTCAACGGGGCGGGCAAGTCGACCACGCTCAAGGTCATCTCGGGGCTGCTGCGGCCGCGCGGCGGGGCGGTTACCGTGGACGGCCGCCGGCTTGCCGGGGGCTCGGCCGACGAGGCGGTTCGCGCGGGCGTGGCCCACGTGCCGGAAGGCCGGCAGGTATTCGCGAACATGACCGTGCGCGAGAACCTGCTGCTCGGCGCCTATGCGGTCCGAGCGGCCGCCGGGCGCGGGCAGGTCGCGCACCGGGCGCGCCTCGATGACGCGCTCGGCATCTTTCCTGAGCTATCCTCCCGGCTCGGGCACTACGCGGGATCGCTTTCCGGCGGCCAGCAGCAGATGCTCGCCATCGCCCGCGGCCTGATGTCCGACCCGCGCTACCTGCTCCTCGACGAGCCCTCGCTGGGGCTGGCGCCGCAGGTCACCGAGCGCATCTTCGCTGTCATCACGGCTCTGCGCGACGCGGGCAAGGGCATCCTGCTCGTGGAGCAGAACGGGCGCCTCGCGCTCGGCGTCGCCCAGCAGGCTGTGCTGCTCGAGCGCGGCACCGTCACCCTCACCGGCACGGGCGCCGAACTGCTGGGCAATGCCGAGGTGATCGACCGCTACCTCGGCGTGGGCGCGGCGACGAACCAGGACAGCCGACAGCAAGCCTGGACCGCTGCCCTCGGCGCTGCCCTAGCCGACCGGTGACCGGGCCGGGGGACGGCACCGCCCCGCCCCGCGCTTACCCGAGGAGTTCGCAGCTGCGCGGGTAGGGGAGATCCCGGAACTCGGTCAGGCCGGCCGCGGTGAAGAAGTCCGCCGTGACGTCCAGGGTGCGGCAGCGGACGCCCGCGGCCGCGGCCATCGCCTCGGCCAGGCGCATGTCTTTCTCGATGGTGCTGGCCGGGGCGTGTGCGAGCATGCCGTCCGCGTCGTTCCTGAAGTACTTCGCGGCGGTGGACAGGCCCGACTCGCCGCCGCTGGACTGCTCGATGGCCGACGCCGTGACGTCAGGGTCGAGGCCGAACTGCCGCGCCAGCGCCAGCGCCTCGGCCGACGCGAGGTACCACGCGTACTTGACGTGCTGATTGAGCAGCTTCGTGGCGTAGCCGGCGCCGCGGAACCCGCAGTAGACCACGGTCCGGGAGACATGGCTCAGCACATCCGCCGCGCCGCCGAGGACGCCCGGCGCGCCGCCCACGAGAACCGTCATGTCCGGGGCTTTGCGGCTGACCGGGCAGTCCACGAACCGGCGGCCCGCCCGGTCGAACGCGGCGCCGAGCGATGCCGCCGTGTCCGGTCCGCATGTCGACATGTCGAGCATGAGCCCACCGGGCCGGAGCCCGGCCAGCACCCCGCGGGTGGCGTCGAGGGCGACGTCGGTGACCTCGGCCGGGCCGGGCAGGAACGTGATGACCAGGTCTGACGATTGCGCGACGGCCCTGGGGTGGGGCGCGGGGACCGCACCCTCGGCCACCGCGGGCCCCAGCGCGCCGGGACTGAGGTCGTGGCAGCAGACGGGGAACCCCGCCGCGAGGAGGCTCGTCGCCAGTGCCCTGCCCATCCGGCCGAGCCCGATCACGCCAACGCGCTGCCGCGATTCCTGAACTGGTTGCATGGCTCAGACGAAGACCGACAGGTTCTTCGCCAGCAGGACCGACTGGTCGAGCAGCAGTTGCCGCCGGCAGACCTGCCAGCCGTCCCCGGCCCGGCGGAGCCGGTCTCTCCGCCGCCCGACGAGGAAGTCGCTCTCGTCGGCGACCCGGTTGCGGTAGACGACGAACCGGCAGCTCACCTCGACCTCGGGTGGCGCGGACTCGAGTGGCGCGGAAGACTCCAGCCGGACGTTGGTCACCAGGTGCGTGACCCGGGACACCGGCTCCTCCGCCCAGTGCTGGCCGGTCGCGAGCTGCGCCACCCGCAGTTCGGTCGTCGCCTTGCCCTCGTCGAACCAGCAGATCTCCGTGCCCGCCCTGGTCTGCTCACGCTCGGCCACGTCGCCGTAGCGGACGTTCATCCGCAACGGCACTGAGTACTGGTAGTCGTCCGCCAGCAGGCCGAGCCATTCCTCGTAGCGCCGCTCATCGAGCAGATCGGCCTCCCGGCACAGGAAATCCGTGACCTCGGCCAGGAGCAGCAGCCGCTGCACGGCGCCCTCATCGATCGCCATGACGCCTCCTCAGTCCTGACCGCGCGCGGTCGCGCGGTCGTCTACCTCGGCGAGCTTGTTCAGCTCCGGCCAGGAAAGGTTGTCCACGAACTCGCTCCACCGGCGGTAGAACGCGCGGGCGTTCACCTCGCCGGCGATCGCGTGATGGGAGTGGACCGCCCGGTCCAGCGTGCTGCGCAGCTCCTCGCCGAGGCCCTGCTGGTAGTTGTAGGGATACCGCCTCGCCACCACCCCGCGGCTGGCCTGCGTGGCGTAGTCCCAGTTCTCCATGTCGTCCTGCTCCGTCATCCCGCCGGGGCCGGCGTAGCGCATGTAGTAGTGGCGCAGCCAGTCCCGCACGAACTGGGGAGCGGTCTTGTCCACCAGGTACCAGCGCCACACCTCGGTCTCGGTGGCGCTCAGCGGGTGGGCCACGAGGATCGTGCGCGGAAACCCGGCGGAGAACGACATGTTGGGGAACATGGTGGCCGGGCCCCGGCCGCCCAGCGGCCTGCCTTCCTTGTCCAGCTTGGCCTTGCGGGTCTGCCATGCCCGCGCGAAGTAGTCGTTGAGCGGCCGCTCGGCGAATTCCGGATAGGCCAGCTCGTAACCGACATTGTCCGACGCGCCATGGCCGAGCCGGAACGACGTCTTCAGGCGGCCGCGGGAGAAGCCCCCCTCGTTCTGGCGTTCGCCGTGCCTGCGGTGGCCGCGTCCGCCTGGCCCGATGCCGACCGCCTCCACCGAGGCGTGGGTGGACGCGCCGTGATAGGTGTCACCGAGGAAGTTCTCCGAGACGAGCTTCCAGTTCGACTTGATCCGCCACTTCTGCACTCCGCGGAAAACCTCGGTTCCGGCCTCCGCCCCGTCGAACGCGTCGGCCAGGTTGTCCAGCCACCAGTGGAAGTCGCCGGCGTAATCGTCGAAGTCGGGCGCCTCGGCGTCCCACGTCGCGAACACGAGGCCCTTGTAGTCGCGCACCTTCGGGCAGCGCACCAGCCCCCAGTTTTCCTTGCGCAGCTTGCCGCTGTACGCGGCCTTCAGCTGGGGCACGCCATGCAGGTCACCGGGCGTGGACACCAGCGAGCCGTCAATCGAGTACGACCACGCGTGGTACGGGCAGGTGAACTGCATGGTGTTGCCCTCGTCGTAACGGCAGACGCGCATTCCGCGGTGCCGGCAGGAGTTCAGGAGCACGTGCAGGTCGCCCTTGTCGTCCCTGGTGAGCAGCACCGGATCAGACCCCATCCACGAAGAGAAGAAGTCACCGGGCCGCGGCACCTGGCTCGCGTGGCCGACGAACAGCCACGCCCTGGGGAACAGGTTCTCCAGCTCGAGCCGGTGGATGCGCTCGTCCACGAAGATCTCCCGGCTGATTTCCCCGCGCGTGACATCGACGAGGTCGCGGACCCGGCCGATCGTCCCCTCAGGCATCGTGTGCATTCGTCAGCTTCCCTTCCGCGCTGCCAAGCCGACGGGGATTACCCCGCCGGAAAGCTTCGTGAGCGCCGCCAGGACGTCGGCGGCCCCGGCGCCGCGCTGCCACGCCTGGCGGGCGGTCACGCTGCCCCGCGGCCAGCCGAAGGTGACGGCCGCCGTGAACTGGCCGGCCCGGGAGTACAGGGCGACGTTCCGGTCACCCGCCGGCGTGGCGAAGCGCAAGACCTCGACGGTGTCACCGGCCGCGACCCGCCCGACCATCTGGATCTTGACGCCGTACTGGTCCGACCAGAAGTACGGCACGCTGGCGTGGTGCCGCGACGCCTCGGGCCGCAGGATCTGGTGCGCGACGAGGTTCGCCTGCTCCACGGCGTTCGTCCAGTGCTCCGCCCGGCGGGTGACCCCGCCCTCGCGGTCGTACCAGCGGGCGACGTCGCCGATCGCGTAAATGCCCGCGGCGCCGCGCACCGCGCAGCGCTCGTCGGTGAGCACGCCGTCACCGAGCGGCAGCCCGGAGGCGGCCAGCCATTCCGTGTTCGGCACGCAGCCCACCCCGGCCACGACCGTGCCGGCCTCCAGCGTCCGCCCGTCGGCCAGCCGGACCACCGCGCCGTCGCCGGGCAGTCCGTCAACGCTGGCCACGGTCGCGCTGGTGAGCACGCGCACGCCGTGGTCGGCGTGCAACGCGGTCAGCAGCGAGCCGACGTCGGGTCCGAGCACTCGGGAGAACGGCGCGGGCAGTGCCTCGACGACCGTGACCTGGCAGCCCGCGCCGGCCGCGGCCGCCGCGACCTCGGCGCCGATGAATCCGCCGCCGATGATCACGACCGGAGCGCCGGCTGTCAGCCGTGCCCGCAGCGCGGCCGCGTCGCGCAGTTCCCGCAGCGGGCGGACCAGCTTCTCGTCCGCGCCCGGCAGCGTCCTGGCCCGCACCCCGGTGGCGATGATCAGAGCGTCGTAGCTGACCGGCTGCCCGTCGCCGAGAACGACTTCCTTGCGGGCGGCGTCAAGGCCCGTCGCCGCCATGCCCAGGCGCAGATCGAGTTCGTCGTCAGCGCGCACGAGGCCGATGTCGGCGTCCGTGCTCTCACCCGTGAGCAGGTGTTTAGACAGCGGCGGTTTGTCATACGGTGCGGCGGATTCCGCGCCGATCACCACCAGCTCGCCGGCAAAGCCGTCCGCTCGAAGCGCCTGTGCGGCACGTACGCCGGCGACCGAGGAGCCGACGACGACGACGCGGTCAACCGTCATGCTCCGGCGAGCCAGATCGCCTCCGCCGGGCAGCTGCGCACCGCCTCGGCGACGGTGTCGCGCTCCCCGGCCGCCACGGTGTCGCGGACGACGACCACGAGTCCGTCATCGTCGAGGTCGAAGTGCTCCGTGTCGACACCCGCGCAGTTCCCGTAGCCCTGGCACTTGCCCACGTCAGCATGGATGCGCATGTTGTTGGTCCTCCGGGCGCCCAGCCATCACGCATGGATACATTCAATGGTTTAATGGTTAAGACGGTATGCAGTTCGGGATAGAGTGTCAAGCAACCGTCTGGGCGAACGAGCGGAAGAGCGGAAGAGGGGCAATGGCGGCCGAGCTTGACGAACCGAACGCGCGCACCGGCCTGTTCGAGCCGATGCCCGCGGTGCGGACCTCGGCTGCGATCGTCAGCCAGCTCCGCGGCCTCATCCGCAGCGGCCAGCTGCCGATCGGGAGCCGCCTTCCGGCCGAACGTGAGCTCTGCGAACAGCTCGGGGTCAGCAGGCTGTCGCTCCGCGAAGCACTGCGGGTCCTGGAGTCCAGCGGGCTCGTCGAGATCCGGCTGGGCTCGCACGGCGGCGCGTTCGTCACCGCGCCGACAGCCGGCAGCGCCGGCCAGGGCATCACGGACCTGCTGAGCACGTCGGGGCTGTCGGCGGTGAACGTGACCGAGGCGCGGACCCTGTTCGAACTGGGCGTCGTCCTGCCGCTAGCCGGCGAGCGGGCGACCGAGAGCGATGTGCGGGAGCTGCGAGCCCTGTGCGATGAAGAGGAGCGGGCAAGAAACCAAGGCACCTACAGCGTCGCGGTGTCCTTCGCGTTCCACCTTCGCCTCGCGCTAGCGTCGCACAACCCGGCGGTCAGCATGATCATGGAGTCCTTCCGCGAGGCGATCCTGATGTCCATGCGCGAGGCGCAGCATGAGGGCAACCAGGGCGCGGAGGAGCACCGCGCCGTTGTCAGCGCCATCGAACGCGGCGACACCGAGTCCGCCAAGCGAATCATGGCGGCCCATCTCCTGCGCACCGCCGACGCGGTCGCCGGCCGCTAGCCCGAGGGCCGGTCAGTAACCGACAGCCCGGCGCAGCACAGCCGCCGGGTCGGCGGGCGGGCGGTCCCCCGCCCAGGCGACGTGCTGGTCGGGCCTGACCAGGACGAAGCGCTGCCCGTATGACGCTCGCTGGCCGTCGAATGTGTCGGCGACGACCCGCAGCGGTATCCGCAACACCCGCGCCGCGGCCTCGAACGTTGCCGCCGGTCCCGGATCCCCGGTCAGCGCGAGCAGCGTGAACGTGCCGCCGAGGTGCTCGAAGACGTTGCGGCCCGAGGACAGCACCGCCGGTGCCAGGTGATGCCCAGGCTGCGCCTCGAAGGTGCGCTGGCCGCGGACGCCGGACGCCGCGCTCGCGGGCCCGCAGACGATGGGCGAGCCTCCGTAGTGCGGCTCGTACCAGGCAGGGGCAGTCTCTCCGCCGGTCATGATGCTCCACGCCCGCTCGAATTCGCCCCGGTCGCGATCCGGGCTGTAGCGCCCCAGGAACGCGCGGTCCGCTGCGATGCCGTCCGTGATAGCCCTTGCCGTCTCGGCGAAGATCGGGCGCCGCTCCCGCGTGTAGCTGTCGAGCAGTTGCGGCCCGCCCCACCCCCGCAGCGCGGCGGCCAGCTTCCAGCCGAGGTTCACCGCGTCCTCAAGCCCGGTGTTGAGGCCATACGCGCCGTAGGGAGGATGGCTGTGCGCCGCATCCCCGGCGATGAACACCCGTCCGTGATGGTAGGTTTCCGCGACGTTTATCCGCAGGTCCCAGAAACCCACGTGCTCGAACGTGCACGCCACTGAGGATCCCGCGGCCCGCTCGATGAGGGCATGGACGTCGAAGTTGTCAATGGTCGCGTCCCTGCGGACCGGTGCGTGGAAGAACCACGACCCGGTGGCGTCAACGCGCCCGAAGAATCTCCAGTACCCCTCGAGCTCCGGGTGCAGGACCCGGTACGTCGTCCGCATCGGAAAGCGGCCCACGTGCGCGTGCAGTTCGCCCGACTGGAAGACCGCGAGGACCATGCGCTGGTCGAAGTCCGCGCCGCTGCTCTCGATGCCGGCCTGCGCACGCACCCGCGAACGTGCCCCGTCGCAGCCGACTAGGTAGTCGCCCTCGATCTCGCGGCGCTCCCCGCTCAGGTCTTCCACTGCCGTCACCCGCACGCCGTCGTCGTCTTCGGTGAAGCCGGCGGCCGACCAGCCGAACATGGCGACGACCGGGTCCAGCTCCCGCACCCGGTTGCGCAGCACCGTCTCGGTCAGGTACTGCGGCAGCCTTTCGTTCCGCTCGTAGTAGAAATCGGCGACGGTCTCGCGGCCGGCAGGAGCGTACCAGTACTCGCTGGCGAGGTCTTCGTACGCCGTGATTCCGCCAATCGGGAACCCAGGCGGCAGCAGGCGAGCCGCGTGCAGCTCGTCGGCACAGCCCCAGAAGTAAAAGTGCTCCAGGCTCCGCGCGGTGAGATTCTGCCCCTTCGGAACCGCTGACGGCTTGAGCTGGCGTTCCACGAGCGCGCACGGGATGCCGACTTTGCCGAGCGTCACAGCCAGCGCCAGCCCGACCGGTCCGCCCCCGACAATGACGACTGAAACCCTGATCCGGGACGTTGTGCTCATCGATGAGAGACTAACCGCTGATCGCCTGGCTCGTCACAGCTGGACCCGCGCCTGTGAGATACACCACTGCGGCTTAAAGAACGCACGGACGCTGACGTTGGTCCCGCCGGGTCCTGGACCGCCGGCTCTGCCGGAACTACTCCGGGCGGTGGCCTCATGGGGAGGACGCGATTTCGCAGCGGCCCGGGAGTCGGAATGGACCACGATCGACAGGAACTGGAGCGGGCAATCAGCCCCGAAGAGCTCGGACGTTATTCACGGCAGATGATGCTCAGCGGCTGGGACGAAGAAGGGCAGCGCCGGCTGAGGAAAGCCGAAGTGTTCGTGGCCGGCGCCGGGGGACTGGGTAGCCCGGTGACTATGTACCTGGCCGCAGCTGGTGTAGGCACCCTCTACGTGATGGATTGCGACACGCCTGATTTTTCGAACCTGAACCGGCAGCTCCTTCATTCTGAAGAGGACGTCGGGAAAACCAACAAGGCGATATCGGCAAAGATGACCCTGGGCAAGATCAACCCGTACGTGCGGGTAATCGCGATTCCGCGGCGCCTCACCCGGGACAATGCAAGCGAGCTTGTGCCGCCTGGCGTCGATGTGATCGTCGACTGCCTGGACAACTTCGACGCACGCTACACGCTGAACAGGGTTTCCGTGGAGCGGGGGATCCCCCTGGTGCACGCCAGCATCTGGGGCTGGTCCGGGCGCATCACGGTGTTCGCACCACCCAAGACCGCGTGCCTGCGCTGCTTGTACGAGGAAGGGCCGCCGCCAGGGGGTGTGTTCCCGGTGGTAGGCGTGGTCCCCGGAGTGCTTGGAGTGATGCAGGCGGCGGAGACTCTCAAGTACATCGTGGGCGGCCCGCTCCTCACGAACCGGTACCTCATCTTGGATCTCGAACAAGGAGAGTTCTATGAGGTACCGATCCGCAAGGACCCGAAATGCCCTATCTGTGGCCCGTTGCAGCCTGGCGGGTAACGCGGGAGCGCCGCCAGGGTGCGGGCCAGGGTGTTAACGGTGCCGACCGGGCGGTCCCCAGTGCGACCGTGGAAGCCAGCCGAGGGTAGACGAGACCAAGGAGCGGGCGGTGAGGGGTGCGGGCGTGCGCCGGTTCGGCGACCCGGTGGAGATCGTTGAGCTGCCAGGGCCACGGACACCGCGGCCGGATGAGGTCCTGATTGACGTGCGGGCATGCGGAGTGGGCAACTGGGACGAGTTCGCCCGCACCGGGGACTGGGACCTGGGCATCCGGCCGCCCATGGCGCTTGGCGTCGAGGCGGCCGGGCTCGTCGCCGCGGTTGGGGATCTCGTCACCGGAATCTCCGCAGGTAACCGGGTGACCGTGCATTCGGCTCCGCTGCGCGAGCAGGGCGCTTGGGCCGAGCAGCACATCGCAGCCGCCGGGCAGGTGGCCGTGCTGCTGGCGGGAGTGCCGTTCGATGCCGCCGCGGCGCTGCCGGTCCCGGCGCTCACCGCTGCTCAGGTCATCGATGACGCACTGCGGGTCCGTGCCGCGCAGACCGTCCTGGTGCACGGTGCCGGCGGCGTGACCGGAGGCCTCCTCGTCCAGCTGGCCGCGCACCGCGGGGCGACGGTCATCGCCACGGCGGGCGCGGACAGCGCCCGCCAGGTGTCCGCCCTGGGGGCGAGCACCGTGCTGGACTACCACCAGCAGGACTGGCCCGAGCAGGCGCGCGTGCTGACCGGCGGCGTTGACGCAGCGGCCAATGCGGCACGCGGTGGCTCCGCCGAGGCGGTGCGGGCGGTGCGAGACGGCGGCCGGCTGGCCACGATCACCGCGGACCTCCCCCATGCCGAGCGGGGCATCACCATGCGGGCTGTCCAGGTCGTACCCGACGGCGCACGGCTCGCCGGCCTCGTCGAGCTCCTCGCCCAGGGCGTGCTCACAGTTTCAGTTGCCGACGGCTTTCCGCTTGAGCAGGCCGCCGCGGCGCTGGCCAGGGCAAGGCACGGCGCCCACGGCTCAGCCATGGTGCTCCGGACCGGGCCGGTCAGCGCGTTACGCTCACCGCTGCTTTTCCAGCGCCAGGCGGGCAGCGCTGACGTCTTCACGGCCGTGGCCGGCGTCGGCGGCGGCGTGCCACTGGCGAGACAGCGCGGCCAGCAGCGGCAGCCCGGTCCCGTCGCCGGCCTCTAGGGCCAGGTCGACGTCCTTCAGCGCCCACTCGAGCGGGAATTCCGGCGCGTAGTCGCCACTGGCGATCTTGTGCAGCTTGGCGTCCGCGATCGGCGCGTCCAGGGGGCCGCCCTCGATGGCCGCGCCAAGGGTGGCGACGTCGATGTCCAGCCGCCGGGCCAGTTCCACCGCCTCGGCGACCCCTTCGATCAGCGTGGACATGTAGGCGTTGACGACCAGCTTCAGCCGGCTACCCTGGCCCGCCTTACCGAGCCAGACGGTGTTCCGCCCGATCGCCGCGAACGGCTGGCTCAGCGGCTTCTTCGCGGCGTCGGGCCCGGACGCGAGGATGAGCAACTGCCCCGTCTCGGCGGGCCCTTTGCTGCCGGACACCGGCGCGTCGACGAACAGGGCGTCGGGCCGGATCTTCGCGAGCCGCGCGGCGGTCTCCTCCGTCGCCTCGACGCCGATCGTGCCCATCTGCGCCCAGACAGTGCCCGGTGCGAATGCCTCCACCACCTGCTGGCCGAACATGACCGACTCGACCACCGCCGCGGTGGGCAGCATCGTGATCACCACACCGGCGTCCCGCACCGCAGCCGCGGCGGAGTCCGCCTTCTGGGCGCCGTCGTGGGCGAGTGCGTCGACTGCCTGGGCCGACCGGTCCCATACGGTGACTGGCAGCCCGGCCTTGAGCAGGTTGCGCGCCATCGCCGACCCCATGATGCCGGTGCCGATCACCGCTACCCTGGTCATTCCGCCTCCGTCTGCCGCAGGTTGGCCGTGGCGGTCCTGATGCCATCCAGCGTAAAGCCCTTGACCTGGCCAAGGCCGAGCCGGGTGGGGGGGCAAAAGACCCACCCTCCCGGCCGTGCCCGGCGAACATCTGCTACCAATGGCGGCATGAGCACCGATATGCCTACAACCGGGCAGCTGTACCTCGTCGTCGGGTACGACGGATCTCCGCCCTCAACCCGGGCCCTCGATGCCGCGGTCCGCCTGCTGAGCGGCCGCACCGGCAGCATCGAGGTCGTCTACGTCGCTCACCTGCCGCCGGTCGACATGCTGTCGGCCGACGCCATCGTCGGCATGGAGAACACGTTCGACGAACTCGCGCGGGATCTGCAGGCTCAGGCGCGCGAGCAGCTGCGCGGCCGCGAAGAGCGCTGGAGCTTCGAGCGGCACGACGGCATGATCCCGGAGGTCCTGGTTGAGACGGCCGCGCGGCTCCGTGACGCGCACCCGGCGGATACCGTCGTGATCGTCGTCGGAAGCTCCTCGCAAGCCATGCATCGCTTGGTCGGCTCGGTCCCCATCAGCCTGGCGCGGCACGCGGAGGTGCCCATCGTGATCGTGCCCTGACGGCTGAGGCGCGCGGCTGGGGGACCGCCCGCGCATGCTCTCGGCCGCCCGTCAGGGCCGCAGCGGCGGATTCGCCGGATCGATTTACCGCCAGGCGCAACCTCCTCACGCTGGCGAGAACCCGGGTTTGCCCTGCTTGTCGTGGCCAAGTTAGGCTTGCCGCAGGGTCGGCGGGCAGTTCAGGCCAGGCGTAGGGACGGCTGGCCCTGGATCTGACACGGTGATCGAGGCCTGGGAGGCCGTGTGAGCGTTCGCGTCAAGCCGGACGACCAGCGAGCGGCGTTGGGGTCGCGGGTGACCGCGGGCACCGGCGGCGCGAGTCCCGCGTAGCGCCACCCGGGTGGCCGCGAACCCGCAGCGGCGAAGCCGCGCGTCCGAGCTGAACGGCCGGCGCGCCGAGTGCGCCGTGCTGAACCGGCTCCTCGACCGGGTCCGGGCCGGGCAGAGCCAGGCCCTGGTGATCCGCGGCGAGCCGGGCGTGGGCAAGACCGCGCTGCTCGACTACCTAGCCGGTCAGGCCCGGGGATGCCGGGTACTTCGCGTGGCCGGCGTGCAGTCGGAGATGGAACTGGCCTTTGCCGGGCTGCACCAGCTGTGCGCGCCGATGCTGGACCGTCTCGGGCGCCTGCCGGCGCCGCAGCGTGACGCGCTGCGGGTCGCGTTCGGGCTCAGCGCTGGCCCAATGCCTGACCGGTTCCTCGTCGGGCTGGCGGTGCTGAGCCTGGTCTCGGAAGTGGCCGGGGACCAGCCGCTGATCTGCGTGGTCGACGACCAGCAGTGGCTGGACCGGGCGTCGGCGCAGGCGCTGGGGTTCGTCGCGCGGCGGCTGGCCGCCGACCCGGTAGCGCTGGTGTTCGCGGCCCGCGAGTCCGGCGACGAGCCGGCCGGGGCGTCCGAGCTCGCCGGGCTGCGCGAGCTGGCGCTGGCGGGGCTACCCGAACACCACGCGCGGACACTGCTGGAGTCGGCGCTCGCCGGGCCGCTTGACACGCGGGTCCGCGACGTGATCGTGGCCGAGACGCACGGCAACCCGCTTGCCTTGCTCGAGCTGCCGCGCGGGCTCACCTCGGCCGAGCTGGCAGGCGGGTTCGGGCTGCCCGGCGCGGTGCCGCTGTCGGGGCGGATCGAGGAGAGCTTGCGGCGCCAGCTTGACGCGCTGCCGGCCGAGACGAGGCTGCTGCTAGTGGTGGCGGCGGCCGATCCGTCCGGCGACCGGTCGCTGGTGTGGCGGGCGGCCAGCCGGCTCGGCATCGATGCTCAGGCGGCCGCACCGGCGGTACAGGCGGGGGTGCTCGAACTCGGCACCCAGGTGCGGTTCCGGCACCCGCTGCTGCGCTCGGCCGCTTACCGGTCGGTGCCGTTCGCTGACCGGCAGGCGGTGCATAGCGCGCTGGCGGGAGCGACCGACCCGGCGGTCGACCCGGATCGGCGGGCCTGGCACCGGGCCCAGGCCACGGCCGACCCGGACGACGAGGTGGCGGCGGAGCTCGAGCGGTCGGCCGGACGGGCGCAGGCCCGCGGGGGCCTGGCCGCGGCCGCGGCGTTCCTTGAGCGCTCGGCGCTGCTGACCACCGATCCCGCCCGCCGGTCCGAACGCACCCTGGCGGCGGCCGAAGCTTACCTGCGGGCCGGCGCGTTCGGCAAGGCCCTGGAGCTGCTCGCCGCGGCGGAGGCCGGACCGCTCGATGAACTGGCCAGCGCCCGGGTGGACCTGCTGCGCGGCCAGGTCGTGTTCGCCTCGGGTCTGGGCAGCGACGCGCCCCCGCTGCTGCTCAAGGCGGCCAAGCGGCTCCAGCCGCTGGACCTCGGCGCGGCCCGGGAGACCTACCTGACCGCGTGGATGGCGGCCCTGTTCGCCGGCGGCCTGGCAGGCGGCGGCGACCTGGTCGAGGTCTCCCGCGCCGCCCGCGCCCTGCCCCCGCCCGCGGATCCGCCGCGTCCGGTCGACCTGGTCCTGGACGGCCTGGCCAGTCTGGTCACCGACGGGCCGGCCGCCGCGGCGCCGGCGTTGCGGCGGGCGGCGGACGCCTTCTCCGGAACCGGCGTCACCGGCGTCACCCCTGAGGAAGAACTGCGGTGGGGCTGGCTGGCCCAGGGGGCCGCCAGTGCCCTGTGGGATGACGACGCCTGGCGCGCGATGCTCGCCCGGCAGGTCCGGCTCGCCCGTGCGGCCGGCGCGCTCGACCAGCTGCCGATCCTGCTCGGCGCGCTGGGCACCGCAGCCGTCTGGAGCGGTGACTTCACCGAGGCCGGCGCCCTGATCGCGGAGGCGGACGCGGTCTGCGCGGCGACCGGCAGCCGCGCCGCCCCGTTCACCACGATGATGCTCGCGGCGGTCCGCGGCGACCAGGAAGAGGCCTTTCCGATGGTCGAGGCCACCATCGCCGAGGCCACGGCCGGCGGCCAGGGAATCGCGGTGGCGTACGCGCAGTGGGCAGTCGCGATCTTGCACAACGGCCTTGGCCGTCACGCCGACGCGCTGGCGGCGGCCAGGCAGGCCAGCGAGAACAGCCCCGGGCTTTACATATCCATGTGGGCGCTGCCCGAGCTGATCGAGGCCGCCGTCCGGTGCGAAGACACGCACCTGGCGGGCGGCGCTCTCGAACGGCTGGCGGAGATCACCCAGGCGGGCCAGACCGACTTCGGCCTCGGGATCGAGGCACGCTCGCGGGCGCTCGTGAGCGAGCCCACAGCCGCCGAGGACCTGTACGCCGAGGCGATCGGCCGGCTCGGCCGCACCCGGCTCCGCCCCGAACTAGCCCGCGCTCACCTGCTTTACGGCGAATGGCTGCGCGGGGCCGGTCCACGCGACAGCCGTGGTAACGAGAGCCGCGATAACGACGGCCGGGAGAACCGCCGCGCCACTGCGCGCGCCCAGTTGCGGACCGCCCTCGGCATGTTCGACGGGATTGGCATGACCGCGTTCGCGGATCGCGCCAGGCGCGAGCTCGCGGCCGCGGGCGAGACGGTCCGCAAGCGCGTCACCGGCAACGAGGCTGCGCTGACTGCCCAGGAAGCGTCGATCGCGCGGCTCGCCGTCGAAGGCCGGACCAACCCCGAGATCGGCGCCCAGCTGTTCCTGTCCGCACGCACGGTCGAGTGGCACCTGCACAAGGTGTTCGACAAGCTCGGCATCGGCTCCCGCCGCGAGCTGCGCGGCGCGCTGGCGCAGCTCGGGTTTGACGGCCAGCCGGCCTAGCCAGTCGATGTCACGTTGTCGCCAGCAGCCGGGTGCTCCTAGGTGAAGTTGACGCCGGTGACCTCGATGGCGATCGACACCGACGTGAGGTCCGGGGACCCGTCGGCCTTGCGGACGTAGACCCGGCGGCGGGTCGGGACCATGATCCCATCGAACTCCCGGTACTCCGACGGATAGTGCACGGCCGGGCCGCCGCCCAGGACGTCGACGGAGTAATCAAGCCGTCGCAGCAGCCCGGCACCGTCGAAGTAGTAAGTCTGCTGGCGGTGGTGGGCGACGACGGTGTCCGGGTAGGTGACCAGCAACGGGCGCCAGGTCTGCCCGTCCTCCTGCCAGGGCGCCAGCTCCTCGGTGGCGAAGTCGCCGCGGGCGAAGATGAACGGGGCGACGAAGTAGTTCCAGTTCGCCTCGCCGGCGAAGTAGGCGGCCTGGAACTCATCCCAAGGTACCTGACGGGTCGTCCCGGTGAACGCCGCGGCCGGGTCGCGGCGCTCGGCGAGCAGCACGCCGTCGGTGGTCTCGATCGTCTGCCGGTATGGCTCCCAGGTGCTGTACTTGCCGGACTCAGGGAACGGGGCGATGATCAGCCGCTGGTCCCGGGTCTCGCCCGTCAGTACCACAGCGTCGAGCAGGCCAGGCTGGCCCTTCAGCGCCCAGATCGCGCCGGTGATCGAGGCGGCGGCGCGGAACCGTTTGATCTGTTCCCAGCGGCGCAGGCCGCCGTGTCCCTCGATGGCGAGCTTCAGCAGGTCGTTCACGTCGATCCATCCCGCCCTTCTGGTCACGCCGGAACGAACTGCTGGCCGCCGTCGATGTCGTAGGTCGCGCCCGTGACGGCGGTGTTGGTCATGAGGTGCACCGCGAGCGCGGCGATGTCGGCCGGGCCGATCACGCGCCTGATGGGGAGCGTGGCGCGGAGCTGGGCGCGCCTCGCGTCGAGGTCGTCGCCGAGCAGCGACGCGGACAGCGGCGTGTCGACGAAGCCGGCGGCGATGAGGTTGACGCGGATGGGCGCCACTTCGACCGCCAGGTTGGCGATCAGGGCGGGCAGCGCGGCGGTGCCCGCCGCCATCAGCGACAGACCGGGTCCCCGGCTGCGGCCGCCGGTGCCGCCCATGAACAGCAGCGTGCCGCCGGGTCGTACCCGGCCGACGGCGTGCCGGGCCACCTCGATGGCCAGCCACAGGTGATGGTCGAAATCTTGGTGCGCACGCTCGCGGTCCAGATCGGCCAGAGGTGCGTAGTACGGGCCTGGCCCGGTCACCATCACGTGGTCGATCGTCTCCGGCAGGCCGGCGAAGAACCGGTCGAGAGCGGCCCAGTCGGTGACGTCGAAGGCCGCGGTGTCATGTGCGCCGATTTCGGCCCCGGCGCGCTTGAGGTGATCCGGATTGCGGGCGGTCAGGATAACGTCGGCGCCCTCGGCGCGGGCCCGGCGGGCCGTCTCCAGCCCGATGCCGGCGCTGCCGCCGATGACCACGACGGTCTGCCCGGACAGTTCCGGTTCGCGCTGACTGCCGACGGCGGTGGTCCCGGTCATGACGATCCCGCCGTAACCGGCCGCTGGGCGGCCGCGATCTGGGTGTGGAGTGTTTTGAGTGCGGCGACGTAGATTTCGGAGAAGGTGGGGAAGGGCTGGATGACGTCGCGGAGGACGTCGAGGGGGATGCGGGCGCGGATGGCGAGGGTGGCTTGCTG
>Ga0187812_1000058_pt1 | contig 39889 bp, 35 predicted proteins | sample NC_S_2_FD_130582 | JGI IMG/M metagenome (GOLD analysis project Ga0187812, IMG submission 130582) | Wetland sediment microbial communities from Neuse River Estuary, North Carolina, USA - ASW-S_2 | ecosystem: Environmental > Aquatic > Freshwater > Wetlands > Sediment | place: USA: North Carolina...
ATTTATAATACAGCTTATTCCGCCGTTAGCCGCTCTAACAACGGTACGTCTGTTTTCTACCGCGCGTAGCACGGAAATTTCTTTATGTTGATATGGTCCGCTGGATCTCCCGTACCAGCTATCATTTGTAACCACAGCTATCAACTTTGCGCCGCGCTGAACAAAGTTCGTAACAAAATATGGAAAGACGGATTCATAGCAAACAAGCCCGTTTATTTTGACAGAATCTTTTCCATTGCTTTGCGGCGAAGTAATGGCTTCTTCTATATCCGGAAGTTTAAAATCAACCGTATCCCTGCCGACATTCCAGCTTGATATTCCTACGCCCCATCTAATTAATTTACCTAGGAAAGGAAGCTGATCTACGAATGGAACTTTTTCGCCAAAAGGAACGAGTTTCATCTTTCCATAACTTTGGATAAATCTTGTGTCGGGCGAAAGCAAAAGTATACCGTTATAGGTCGCATAAAACGTATCTCCAATTTTATTATTTTTTGCATCCGGCGGAACATCTTTGCCGGGTGGAAAATATTTTACGTCCGGCATTCCGGTAAGCAGATAAACATTATTTTGCCTAAGAAAGGAATAGATTAAATTTAGGACTGATTCATAAGAGCCGTCAGTTAAAAACACAGGCAGCGCTGTTTCAGGCCAGATGATCAAGCGTGCACCTTTGTTTACAGCTGTCTGCGAGAGGTCGAGATATTTTTTTGTTAAGCTGTTTAAATCGGTAACATTCCATTTTTCCCACGGATCGATATTAGGTTGAATTAAACCGACTTTAATTTCTTTTGTAGGAACTTTAAAAGTATCTAATCGATAAAAACCGTAAACAAGCACACCGGCAAATATTAAAACTGCGACTGAAATATTTAAGATTATTTTTTTTCGCGAACTGTGAAGGTTTGAATAAGCCTTAAAGAAAAAAATATTTATATAAATTATAATTACAGATAAGCCAACAGCACCTATTGTATCTGCAATCTGAATAAAGGGAATGAATTCAGCAAGCCCATGTCCGAGAGTCAGCCAGGGGAAGCTTATATCAGTAAGCATGTATAAGTATTCATATGAAGCCCAAAAAAGGGGAAATAAAAACAACGCAAAGCCAAATGAAAAAGTCTTCTTAGCAAAATAAAAAAGTGTCGATGGAATTAAAAACAAAAGCGGTTCAAAAAATAGAAGTGTGCCCCCGGCAATCATTAAGAAAGGATCCGATTCTTTTTGCCAGCTTCCTACCCAATAAAGTGTAATTAAGCTAAATACAAAAAATGCGAAATAGGTTGCGCGGCTTATTTCAGCGAGAGTTTTTCTTTTTTCGATTACAATTAAATAAGGAACTAAACCGAAAAACATCAGCAAAGTAAACGGAAAAGGAAATGGAGGAAATGCACAGCCCATCAAAATGCCGCTGGAAATTAAAAGTAATCTTTCTTTCCTTTTAGCCTTTTTTTCTTCTTGCGGGCGTGGAGTCCTGTTGTTCCAAAACATAAAGCTTAATTTAATCCTTCCGGCTTTTTCTTAACAAAAAATCGAATTATAAAAATTAGAGCTATAATTATTGCCAAAGTAATTATTGCATGACTGTAAGTGGAGAGATATTTATCTACGAGATGAATATTCTTGCCAAAAATAATCCCGCAATAAATAATTAATGAGTTCCAAACAACAGCGCTAATTACGGCGTATGCGGTTGTCTTTTTAGTATCTAGCTCACTTAAGCCTGCAAATAATGAGATGATAGTCCTTACACCGGGGAAAAAACGATTTGCCAATATTATTATGTAGCCGTATTTAATGAACCAGCGCTCTGCTTTATCAAGATTTTGAACAGAGATGAATTTTATTTTACCTGAACGAATAAATTTTTTATCTAACTGACTGCCGATTAAGAATATTGTCATAAATCCAATTACACTGCCGGTAGTTGTAAACAATAATGTCGGGACAAAGTGAATTACTCTTGTTGCAATTAGAGAACCGCCAACTAAGACAACCAAATCGCTTGGAACCGGGGGGAAAATATTTTCAACAAAGGCAAATAAAAACAAAGCGAAGTAAATCCACAGAGGTGAAAATGTTGAAAATAGATCGAGGATGTTTTCTATCATAATGGTTTTATTTTATCACCGTAACCGTTGCAAATGCAGATGCACCTTCTTCTCTTCCAACAAAGCCGAGCTTTTCCGTGGTTGTGGCTTTAATTGAAATGTTTTCAATTTCTGTTTGGAGAAGTAACGAAATATTTTTTCTCATTTCATTTATGAAAGGCGATACTTTTGGCTTTTGCATTGCAATTACCACATCAAGATTATTCAGGCGGTAACCTTTTTCTCGAACAAGGTGATATACATGTTTAAGCAAGACTGAACTGTCTGCATCTTTGTATTTTTGATCTGTATCGGGAAAATGCTGACCGATATCGCCCAATGCCAGAGCGCCAAGCAGAGCATCCGATACAGCATGCAGCAGGACATCTGCATCAGAATGTCCGAGTAATCCCTTCTCGTATGGAATTTCAACGCCGCCCAAAATTAATTTTCTTCCCGAAGAAAATGCATGCACATCAAAGCCTAATCCGGTCCTAAAATCTTCGATCAAAATCTCACCTCAAAAGTTTTAAATTCGTTTTTAAATTCATCCCAGATAATTTTGCTGCCATTGACTGATGCATGAGAAGGACCAACTTTAATTTTTTGAAAAAGTTCTTCGATCAGCGCGACCTCACCTTCGACAACCGTTAATACTTCTCCTGAAAATAAATTTTTAACATAGCCATGCAACCCTAAATTTTGCGCATTGCGCGAAACGAAATATCTAAACCCAACACCCTGCACCAAACCCGAAGCAATAATTTCAGCTCGCTTTTTCATTTTGGAGATTTTTTCTTTTGTCTAAAATTTCTGAAATAATAAGTCCTGAAAAAATAAGGAAACAACCTAACGCACTAAAGTTAGAAATTTTTTCACTCAAGATAAAAAAAGCAAAGATTGCAGAAAAGATCGGCTCAAAAGAAAGAATGATTCCCGCTTTGGTCGGGGTTACAGCTTTCTGATATTTTGTTTGAACGGAACTTGCAATTATAGTGGCAAGGACGGATGTATAAATAATCGCAAACACAAGAGAAGAATTTATAATTAGTTTTGCCGGTTCCAGCCCTGTAGCCGAAACAAATAGTGAAGAAAGAATTCCAAGCACACCTGTAAGAGAAACTTGAAGTAAGACGAGAGGTTTGAAGTCGTGTTTCTTGCTGGAGATATCAAGGTAAACAAGATACATCGCAAAAAACACCGCGCAAATTAATGTGAAAAAATCTCCGATATTAAATCCGCTTCCGATTTCAGAAAAGACATCAAGCACACGGCTGCCTTTGCTTGATAGAAGAATTAATCCGAAGATGACAAAAATTATCCCGATGAGGTTTCCTTTACCGGGAATTTTCTTTTCAAAAATTAATTGGAAGACCGGCGTGAATAATACAAAAGTCCCTGTAATAAATGCGGACTTAGTTGCGGTTGTGTATTGCAGCCCAATCGTTTGAGTAGCAAAGCCTAAAAAATAAATTACTCCGAGAATTAATCCGTCTTTAATTGTTTCTTTTGAAGAGGCTAAAGTAGATTTAAGAAAAAAGGGTAATAGCAGAAGCGCAGCAATGGTAAATCTAACGGCGGTGAACAGCATTGGGGAAATATCATTCAACGCATCTTTTATAATTACAAATGTTGCTCCCCAGATTATCGTGATGAATAATAAAGAACCTTCGCTGAAATATTTTTTAATCATCTTGTCCAGGACTCGGTTTGTTATGAAGGCGAAAAATCATTCTTTCCATTTTGTATAACCGAGAGATTTTAAAACTTTTTCATCGGATCGCCAATTCTCTTTTACCTTTACATGAAGCTCAAGAAAAACTGGGCGCTGTAGGAATTCTTCAATAGATTGCCGTGCGGCTTCTCCAACTTTTTTAATTGCGGCTCCCTGCTTGCCGATTAAAATTCCTTTTTGGCTTTCTTTCTCCACAAATATTTCGGCTTGAATTAAATCTTTTCTGCCTTCAACTTCTTTAAAATTCTCTATAATTACCTCGCAGCTGTATGGAATTTCCTCCTGGTACTGCTCAAATATTTTCTCACGAATAATTTCCGATACAAAAAATCTCTCGTTCTCATCCGAGACAATATCATCCGGATAAAATTTCGGGTTTTCAGGAAGCATTTCTATTATTGATTCTCGAACCTGCTCGATATTAAATTTTTCTAACGCTGAAATCGGAATTATTTTTTCAAATTTATGCGTTGAATTAATTTTGTTCATCAATAACTTTACATGCTCCTGGGAAGTTAAGTCAACCTTATTCAGCAAAAGAATTCTTGGCTTTTTAGTTTTCATAAAAAGCTTATAAGTAAAATCATTTTGCAAGGTTTTTAACCCGTCAGGATCTTCAATTAAATCTAAAATTAATATTAGGATGTCTGCATCTTGAATTGACTGTTCAACCTCTTCCATCATTTTTTCTTGAAGCAAATATGACGGAGTTAATATTCCCGGGGTGTCTAGAAAAATTATTTGATAATCCTCCGACGAGAGTATTCCCAAAATTCTTTTACGTGTGGTTTGAGGCTTGCTTGTCGTTATTGAAATTTTTTGTCCCAGTAGAATGTTAAGCAAAGTAGACTTGCCAACATTCGGCTTGCCAATGATTGCAACGTATCCGGCTTTTGTCATTTTAGAGTTCTTATTTTATTATTAATACTTATACAAATATACGAACTCTAAATTAATGTTGGCGGACTCAGCCATGCCAAATGAAAAGGCTGCCTATTGGACAGCCTTTAGTTAAAGAAAAAGCTTAGCAAATTATTGACCTAATTTTCTTTTCACAAGTTTATGCTCTTCATAAAGGAAGTAAATCAATGTTAATAAGCCAAAAGAAATTATAGAGCCAAAAATTGAAATGTATTTTGAGGAAAAAATGTTTCTGGCATTTTCTGTAAACTGCATAAGATAAGAAAAATAATAATCGGCTTTTTGTAAAACTGAAGAAGTTGCGGATGAATCGGTAATTATATTTATGAACAAATATATTATTATCGCCAGGCATAAAGTTAGAAATAGAGAAGATATTGATAAGATGAAAAACCTATCTTCTTTTCTTACCTTAAATTTTTTCCCAAGCTTGGACATAACAAGGTCGGTAAAAGCGGCGGAAGTTTGGAACGTTTTAATTTTACTCAACTCATTATGAACAACTTGAAGATATCCCAGTCTTTTTTTATCAATATCTGAATTCATTAGTTGTTCTTTAACTTCGTTGAGCTTAGTGCTTTCGAGGCTGCCATCGATATATTGGTTTAGAATTTCGTCATCAATCGGGTTCATAAAATTTCCTCAGCGTAATTATTTTTAATAAGAATATCACGCAATAAATTTCTTGATCTATGAAGTATTACTTTTACATTTGAAACAGATGTCTGCATAGCTTCACTTATTTCTTCACACGTCATTTCATCTAAATAAAACATGTTAACCACTGCCGAATAATTTACAGGCAGTTTTTCAATCATCGCTTGAATAAATTTTGAAGTATCCTTTGTTCCGTTGTTTCCGGATTATAATCGCTTTCTAGAAAATATAAATCATCAATTGAAGTCATTTCATTTTCAACCTGTCTTTTTTTAGTCGAAAGCTTTGTCAAAGCCGAGTTATAAACAATTCGATAAAACCAGGTTGAGAATTTTGATTGCTGCTTAAAACTATTGAGCGAATTATAAGCTTTTACGAAACAATCCTGAAGCACTTCTTCGGCTTCCATTTCATTTTTTAACATTCTTACAAGCAACGAAAATGCTTTGTTCTTATAACGATTGACCAGCAAGGAATAGTCCGATTGGTTTCCTCGTTTTACAGAATCAATTATTTCTAAGTCGCTTAGGTTTTTCATTTCCTTTTATGACTTTGTAACCGTACAAAAGGTTACATTTTATTTTCAATTACATTAGGAATGAATGTCAATATAAAAATATTTACAAGTTAGGTCAAAATCAATTTGAAAAGTTTTGTAACCAATTTTGACTTATCCAAGTCATAAGTTGTGAGAGAAAAATTTAATGCGAAAATTTCAAAGTAAAATGAAAATAAGCAAAGCAGAACTTTTAATAAAACAGAAAGGAAAATAAAATGAACCCAGGAGTAATCGGAGTTTTTATACCAATCGTATTGTTTCTCGTACTCGGTTTAGTATTTGTTTCTTATTATTACTTCCGGTACAGAGAAAGACAAATGCTGATTGAAAAAGGTTTGGATGCAGAATCAATAAAACAGTTCTTTGATTCAAAGAAAGATCCAAACAGACTGCTAAAGTTAGGAGTCCTTTGTGTATTCTTCGGAATAGGATTAGGTGTCGGGTTAATGCTGCAGGATTATTTGGGCAGGGATTATTATGTGCCGTTTTCCCTATTTACAATTACCGGTATCGGTTTTGTTGTTGCAAATCTGATATCTAAGAAATATGAATCGAAAGATATTACGAAGTAAAAAAGTAAAAGTAAAAAAAAGCCGGCGCAAAACCGGCTTTTCTTTTATCTACTCATTCGCTTCAAGCCAGCGCTCGGCATCAATTGCAGCCATGCAGCCTGTTCCAGCGGCTGAAATTGCCTGGCGATAAGTTTTATCAGCAACATCTCCCGCCGCGAAAACACCTTCAATATTTGTGTAAGTAGAACCCGGTTTAACTTTTAGATAACCGGTTTCATCCATATCTAAAATTCCTTTAAACAAATCGGTGTTCGGTTTATGCCCAATTGCAATAAACAAACCATCCGCTTCAATTTGCGAAATTGAATTGTCCTTTGTGTCTTTAAGAATTACTCCCGTCATTGATTTTCTTCCATTTTCGTCTTTACCGACAACTTCTTGAATAACTTTGTTCATTAGGAATTTTATCTTTGGATTTTTCTTTGCTCTTTCAAACATAATCTTTGAAGCGCGGAACTCATCCCTGCGGTGTACAATAGTAACTTCCGAAGCAAACTTAGTAAGATAATTCGCTTCTTCCATCGCGGTATCGCCTCCGCCAACGACGAGTATCTTTAACCCTTTAAAGAAAAAGCCGTCGCATGTTGCGCATGCGGAAACGCCGTAACCCATAAATTTATTTTCAGTATCCAAACCCAAAAGTCTTGCAGATGCTCCTGTTGAAACTATGACCGCGTCAGCAGTGTAAACTTCATCATAAGATTTTAAAACAAACGGGCGCTTTGAAAAATCAACTTCGGTGATTTCTTGATATACTGATTTCGCACCGAATCTTTGAGCTTGCTTTCTCATTACATCCATTAATTCCGGACCTTGAATTCCATGTTCAAAGCCTGGATAATTTTCTACTTCGGTTGTAATAGTCAACTGCCCGCCTGGCTGCATTCCTTCAAACATTAAAGGATTAAGATTTGCTCTTGCAGTGTATAACGCGGCAGTAAATCCTGCCGGTCCCGATCCAATAATTATTACTTTATAATGATTGTCTGCCATTATTTCTCCGTTTTCTGTTTTTCAAAAAATATTTTCGAATCTTTTTATTTTTATAAATCCAATTATGTTAGATTCATTTCCTTCTTTTAAGTTTCAAAACTTCAAAAGATGTCTTTTACATCAAAAAGCTTGCGTTCCTTTTTAAGCCGGAAAGTTTTGTCCTTTTTATAGGACTATTATTGAACCGGTTTTTAAATTCATCTTCATTCAAGTTCATAACTTCATTTAAATTTAATTCTTTATTTTCAACAACACGAAATTCTTCAGCGGAAGTTTCTTGCGCAAACCTAATGTTCCAGGGGCAAACATCCTGGCAAATATCACAGCCGAAAATCCAATCGTCAAACTTTCCTTTAAACTCATTTGGGATTTCATTTTTGTTTTCAATAGTCAAATAAGAAATGCACTTATTTGAATCTACAACATAAGGATTAACAATTGCTCCGGTCGGACATGCGTCTAAACAAGCCGTGCACGTTCCGCAAAAATCCGGAATTGGTATTGAGTATTCAAACTCATAATTAGTAATTATTGTCGCAATAAAAAACCAGCTTCCAAATTCTTTGTTAATTACATTTGAATGTTTCCCAAGCCATCCCAAACCTGATTTTACTGCCCATGCTTTATCCATTACCGGTCCGGTATCTACATAAGACTTTGATTCAAAAGTCTCATCAAATTCTTTTAATTCATTTTCAAGCTGCAAAAGCTTTTCCCAGATTATAAGATGATAATCTTTGCCCCGCGCATATCTTGAAACTTTTCCCATTCCGGAATTACCGGAGAAATCTTCATCATGAAAATAATTTAGACCCAGAGAAATTATGCTTTTAGCATTCTGTAAAATACTTGAGACATCTTTTCTTTTTACGATATTCTTTTCCATATAAGACATACCGGCTTGATAGCCAAGTTCAATCCAATCTTCAAGATGTGTAATTTCTTCATTCAGCTCGCGGGCTTCCGCAAAGCCGACTAAATCAAACCCACACGCTTTCGCTTTTTGAATTACTATTTCATTAGTTAATTTCATTTAGCTTTTAAAAAAGTATCTACCATTTCAATTCTTTCTTCTCGACCTTTACATAAACATCGTTTTCTTCGCTAACTATAACTGGGAAGCTGTCAAGTCCGTTTCTATTTGCCGGCATTCTTCCGGTTTCAAGATTAAACATCCAGCCGTGCGCCGGACAGACCACGCAGCCGTCTTCTATAAAACCATCGTATATTAAAGCGCTATGCTGATGCGGGCAAATATTGCTAAGAGCAAATACCTTTTCGTTAATCTTAAATACAGCTACTTCAACGTCGTCAACTATAAATCTTTTGCCGGCATTTTCGTTCAGTTCATGCAAGGCACAAACCCTTACGAAGTTTTCAAGCTCTGTTTGGTCAGAATGTTTGAAACTTCTCATTTACCTGAAATCCTTTATCGGTTGATTTAACGGTTGCGGCTGCGTATTGCGGATCATGCTCAAAAAATAATTTCCAATTTTCTTTTACGGCTTGAGTTAATATTTTTTTCTTTTCTTCTACAGTAATAAGCGGCTGAAGATCGTAGCCCATAACATACGGAAGTTGAACATGCGAAGAGGTCGGCATTAAATCGCAGCAGTACAAAATCGTGTTTGATGAATCCGAAATCTTAACCAGTTGCTGCGAAAAGGTATGACCATTTATTACGATGAATTCAATTTCATCATCAAAATTTTTATCAGTGTCGATTAAGTTTAAAACCCCGGCTTCTTTTAGAGGAGTAAAGTTTTCTTTTAAGTAGCTGCCGCGGTCTCTCTCCGATGGATTAATTGCCCACTCATAATTTCTTTTCTGCACATAGTACTTAGCATTTGGGAACGCGGGAACAAGCTTTCCGTTTTCAAATTTGGTAGAGCCGCCGGTATGATCAAAATGAAGATGAGTTATAATTACATCCGTTATCTCATCAGAGGAAATATTTTTTTTTGTAAGCTCATTCATAAGCGAATATTCCGATTGATCAATCGAATAAATACTTTGAAACTTAGCATCCCATTTATTGCCTACGCCTGTATCGATTAAAATTTTTCTTTTGCCGTGCTGCAAAAGCAGGTTCCTGGTAGAAAGCTTAATTCTATTGGCATTATCGGCGGGATTTGATTTTTCCCAGAGAGGTTTCGGGATTATCCCAAACATAGCTCCGCCGTCAAGTTTAAAATAGCCTGAATTAATTATTGATACTTCATATTTGCCGATCTTCATATATCTCTTGTCGAAATTCTTTGAATAGAAATTGATAATTTTTTTTACTCTAAATTAAGGAAGATTTAAGACGGAAAAAAGGAACGGTGAATAGATGAGAAACTTTAATAGATCAACATCACTTTTTTTGATGATGCTTTAAATAAAAAAGAGGACATCAAAGATGTCCTCTTTTCAGACCCCTTTCATCAACTAACTAATTATCTTCCTATAGAATCGAGGTATTCTTTTTTAGCCGTCAAAGCCGCCTTGTCTTCGGTATGGTTAGGATCAACAACACAGCTGTCAACCGGGCATACAGCCTGACATTGCGGTGTTTCGTGGAAGCCTTCACATTCAGTACATTTATCCGGAGCAACATAAAAATAATCATTTGAATAAAAACCAGTGGCGCCGGAAGGAGCAGCATCGCCCTCGCCGTAGGTTTTCCCGGCTAATTCCCAGCTGTTGCCCCCTTCATAAATTGCATTGTTCGGGCATTCGGGTTCGCATGCGCCGCAGTTGATGCATTCTTGTGTGATCATTAGTGCCATTTTCTTTTCTCCTTGGACATTTAAAATATTGTTTAATAAACTTTTTGTTTTCTAATTTGATTATGCTGTTTCTAATACTGTGCCAATGAAAATGGGCTTTATAATTGTTAAAATTCTATTCTAAAGAAAAAAAATGGCTGGTTTTGAAAGCCCATTTTCACTTTATGCAAGAAATTATTTATCAGATGTGAGAATTGGACAAGACTGCGGGAATGTGAGCTTGAGAATTCATGTTTCTAAAGTTTGTTTACAATAATATAATAGCCCTCGGGGTTTTTGCCCTTTCTATTTAAATTGCATTTCAACCCTTCAATATTTAATTTTGAAACTCAATATCAAATCAGAAAAAGGTTTAAATGTTAAATTTGATCAAAAAAGTCTTCGGCGATAAGCATTCAAAGGATCAGAAACTGCTTTGGCCAATCGTTGAAGAGATAAACGAAGAATATGAAAAAATAAAAAACCTGTCGGATGATGAGCTTAGGGCAAAAACGCAGGAATTTAAAAATAAGATTCAAGAGCACACCGCAGAGCTTAGAGCTAAGATAGATGAGCTGAAACTTAAGCTTCAATCTAACGAAGAATTTGACCGCCATGAAATCTATGAAGAAGTTGGTACACTCGAAGAAGAGCTTGATGAAAAATATGAAGAAATTTTAGACGAAATTTTACCTGAAGCGTTTGCCGTTGTAAAATCTACTTGTCAACGATTGGTCGGCAAAAGCTGGACAGTAGCCGGAAATAAAATTACGTGGGACATGGTTCCTTATGATGTGCAACTTATGGGCGGCGTGGTTCTTCATCAAGGAAAGATTGCTGAAATGGCAACCGGCGAAGGTAAAACATTAGTGGCTACTCTGCCAATATATTTAAACGCGCTTACCGGTCGCGGCGTGCATCTTGTTACGGTTAATGATTACCTGGCTCTCCGTGACAGCGAATGGATGGGAGAGATTTATAAGTTCCATGGATTAACCGTCGGCGTAATCTTAAATACAATGGATCCTAATGAAAGGAAAAACCATTACGACTGCGACATTGCGTACGGAACAAATAATGAATTCGGATTTGATTATCTCCGCGACAATATGACCACAGAACAGGAATTCCGCGTTCAAAGAAAACATAACTATGCGATTGTAGATGAAGTTGACTCTGTTTTAATTGATGAAGCCCGAACGCCATTAATCATTTCCGGTCCGGTTGAAGTTGACGATCAAAAATTTGACGAGATGAAACCCCGCGTTGAAAAGCTATACAGGCTGCAGTCAAGCTTGATTGCAAAGATAACTCAAGAAGCGGAGGATTTATTAAACGCCGGCGGAAAAGAAAATGAAAACGAAGCAGGCATTCTATTGCTTAGAGCTTACCGAGGTCTGCCTAAAAATAAAAAGCTCGCGAAGCTTTTAAGTGAGCCCACAAATAAAAAATTACTTCAATCGACCGAGATGGAATTTCTCCGAGAAAAAGCTAAGAACATGTACATCATCGATGATGAGCTTTATTTTGCAATTGATGAAAAGAATAATACGATTGATGTAACAGATAAAGGCAGGGAAGAAATGGCAAGGGGAAGCGGAATGGAAAAAGACTTTTTCATTATTCCCGATCTTGGTACTGAAATCAGCAAGATAGAACACGAAGAAAACGTTTCCGAAGATCAAAAAATAAAAAAGAAGGACGCACTGTATAATCACTATTCGGAAGCGAGTGACAGAATCCATACAATCCATCAATTGTTAAAAGCTTATACGTTGTTCGAAAAAGATGACGAGTATGTAATTACCGAAGATGGTAAAATCGCAATCGTTGATGAGTTTACAGGCCGTGTTCTTCCAGGCAGAAGATATTCAGACGGACTTCATCAGGCAATTGAAGCAAAAGAAAATGTAAAAGTAGAGCGCGATACACAGACGCTTGCTACGATTACTCTGCAAAATTATTTTAGAATGTACTCAAAGCTTGCCGGTATGACAGGTACTGCGGAAACTGAGGAAGCGGAGTTTTATGAAATCTATAAATTGGAAGTTGTTGTTATTCCAACTAACAAAGATGTAGTTAGAGAAGATCAGGACGATGCGGTTTATAAGACCAAGCGCGAAAAATATAATGCGGTAATAGAACAAATTGAAGAATTGAGAAAACAAGGAAGACCGGTTCTTGTCGGTACAACCTCTGTAGATGTTTCTGAGACAATCAGCAGAATGTTGAAGCGAAAAAGCGTTCCGCATAATGTATTAAATGCAAAACAGCATCAGCGTGAAGCTGAAATAGTTCAACATGCGGGAGAAATCGGCGCAGTAACAATTGCAACAAATATGGCTGGTCGAGGTACGGATATTAAGCTTGGCGCCGGAGTAGTTGATAGAGGTGGATTATTTATTCTCGGCACCGAACGCCATGAATCAAGAAGAATTGACCGGCAGTTAAGAGGGCGTTCCGGCAGGCAGGGTGATCCCGGAACAACAAAATTTTTCCTTTCTTTAGAAGATGATCTTATGCGCCTGTTCGGCAGCGAGCGTATCGCGTCTGTTATGCAGCGTATGGGAATTAAAGAAGGTGAAGTCATCCAGCATCCGCTTATTACCAAATCTGTTGAGCGCGCGCAGAAAAAAGTGGAAGAAAATAATTTTGCTATCAGAAAAAGACTTCTTGAATATGACGACACGATGAACCAGCAGCGTGAAGTTATCTATACAAGAAGAAGTCACGCTCTCGAAGGCGATAGATTAAAAGGCGAAGTGTTTGATTATCTCGAAGAACTGGTTGAAGAAATCGTACAGGCAAATTTTGAAGATGTTAATGCCGTTAAGATCAAAGAAGAAATTTTCAGAAATATTCTTGTTGAATTTAGCCTTGAGCCAACGGAGTTTGAGACACTTGGTCAGGAAGGCATACACAATAAAATAATGGATGCTGCAAAAGAATTCTATAAAAAGAAAGAGGAAATGCTCGGCAGCGACCTTATGGCAAGGCTTGAACGTTATGCAATGTTAAGTGTAATCGACCATAAGTGGAAAGAGCACCTGCGCGAGATGGATGACCTTAAAGAAGGAATCGGGTTGCGTGCATACGGTCAGAAAGATCCTCTTGTTGAATACAAGATTGAAGCATTTAAATTATTTGAAACCCTGCTTGGAGAAATCAGGAATGATGTTGTTTCTTTTAGCTTTAAATTTTTTCCGCAAGCACCGGAAGAAGTTCAAACTAAAAAGCACCGTCAGCCTTTAGGAAGAATCAGGCAGATTAAACAAAGCACGGCAAGCATGGGAATAAGTGCTGCTCCGAGCAACGGCGAAGAAACCGCCGGCAAGCCGCAGCCTGTTCACGCCGATGTTAAAGTAGGAAGAAACGACCCGTGCCCATGCGGCAGCGGGAAAAAATTTAAAAACTGTCACGGTAAATAAATAGCGGGATACTATGAAAAAAATAGAAGCTATAATACGTCCTTTTAAATTAGATGAAGTAAAAGAAGCATTAATTGAAGAAGGGGTAAGAGGTTTAACAATTACCGAAGTTCGCGGCTACGGCAGGCAAAAAGGTCACACTGAAACTTACCGGGGTAGCGAATACCGGATTGAATTTGTCCCAAAAATAAAAATTGAGGTTATAGTTGATGACGGCATTGCCGATACTGTTATCGATGCAATTTTGCGGACTGCAAAGACCGGTCAAGTTGGCGACGGCAAAATTTTTATTTATGATGTAAAAGATGTAATCAGGATTAGAACTGAAGAGTCGGGAAAAGACGCTCTGTAAAATATTTTACCTTTTACTTTTTTTTAATCTTTTATAGCTTTTCTTATGCGATTTCAAAAAAATGCGCGTATAAAAAATACGCTAATCTTTATCTTACCAATGTTTATCTTCTTTGGGTGCGGTGTATGGGAAGACTTTACAACGTACTTTAATCTTTATTATGATACTGCGGATATTTTTCAAAAAGCAGAAAGCAATATAAACTTACAGAAACGCCAGCTATTCTCAACGGATCAGATCGTAGTTACTCCCGATGTAAACCAGCTCTTAATTAAAGTAGTAGAAAAAAGTTCACAAATACTGCAGTTCCATGCAAAGAGCGGCTTCGTTGATGACGCATTGATGATGCTTGGAAAATCGTTTTTCTATCAGCAAAATTATCAAAAAGCCTACAGAGAGTTTAATGAACTGATCACGAAACAGCCTAACAGCAGCCTTGTTCTCGAAGCAAAATTGTGGTTAGGCAAGACCGAGATGCAGCTAAAAGAATTTTCAAATGGACTTACAACTCTAAATTCGGTTAGAGAAGAAGCAATTAAAAAAGGAAGAGACGATATTACGCGTGATTCTTATGTGGAAGAAATTAAATATAGAATTACACAAAATGATTATCCGGGTGCAATAGATTTATTAAAGAATTTTTTGAGCGTTGCCGGAAACGGTGAAACAAAAGCGGAAGTCGTTTATGAAACGGCTACGCTTTATTTAAAATTAGGCGATCTATCAAGCGCAATTAAGAATTACGAATTGGTACAAAACTATTCTCCCACTTTCGATGTCCTTTATAATACTGAAATAAATTTGGGCGAGGTTCTTCGTTCGTCAGGCGATAATGAAAGCTCTCTTAAAATTTTTAACAAAATGATTTCCCAGAATAAGTATTCTGATTCGTTATCCGCAATTTATTTAGAGAAAGCCGAGACACTTGTTAAACTTGGTAAGATGGATGACGCGCTGGAACAATTTAAAACAGTTGATACGGCTTATGTTAAGACGCCGAATTCCGGGATAGCAACTTATAACATTGCGCAGCTTTATGAGGGCTATTATAAGAATCTCGACAGTGCGGAAGTGTATTACACCAAAGTAACAAACTCTACAGCTCCGATTGAAGATATTGTAAACGCACGCGCTCAAGTAGAATTATTTAAAAGATACAGAGAAATTTCAAGTGATCTTGAAGAAGACGAAAAAGGTTTGATGTACCTAAGAAATCCGGAAGCTTTTGTGAAGGACTCCATTGAGTATTATTCCGAGCTGGCATACCTTACTAATGAGAAAAACCGTTTGCAAAATTTCGTCGCTGATACTTTAAAAAATAGATTGGCGTTACAAAATGATTCCAGTAAATTACTGGCTAATCAAAATTTGAAGGACAGCACCAATAATCCTAATGCAAGCCTGCTTCATGACTCAACTAATAATCGATTTTTAAATCAGCAGCCTAACCAGCTTCAAAATCAGCAAGCTAATAATCAACAGCCGGATCAATTCCAGGGAAGAAATTCAAACCAGAACTTGAATCAAAATCCTTATCAGCCTGGGCAGAACAAGTTACAACAAGATAAACCTGTTATGAATAAAAAGCCGCCTGTTAGACCAACTCTTCCCGCAGATAGCTTGCAGTACGAAATTATTAAATATGAGTTTGAAAAAGGCAACTTACTTTTTTCCGAATTCAATCTTCCCGATACAGCATATATTTATTACCATGACATTTTAGCCAATCATCCCGGTTCAGCTTACGAAGGGAGAACACTTTATGCGTTGGGAACTTACTATTTAACTGAAGGTGATACTTCAAAGGCTGACAGTTTATTCCAGATTGTTTATGAAAAATATAAGGATGAAAGTATTGTAAACGCCGCCGCAGACAAGCTTCATAAACCGCTGGTTGATATTAACTCTGATCCGATGAGCATTCAGTACCGGGATGCGGAAAGCGAAATGGATTCCTCGAAGTATGATTCATCGTTTGCTAAATTTTACGGCATTTATAAAAAAGATCCGCATTCACAAATTGCCGCTAAAGCACTTTTTGCTTCCGGCTGGATATTGGAAAATAAATTATTCATGCTTGACTCTGCCGCCGCCGTTTATGATTTATTAGTAAAAAAATTTCCACGGTCAACTTATGCAGCGGAAGTTTTGCCCAAATTGAATTTATACAATCAGGAACTTAACCGGATGGAAAAAGCTTATCAGGATTCGGTTAAGCTTTATGCTTCTAAAGGTGATTCTGTAAAATTCAAAAGAGTGAGCTTGCAGCAATTTGAAGATGCTGAAAACTTAGCGCTTATAAGCAAGAATAATCAGCAAAAATTAGTTGCAGAAAATGATGAAACTATTAAGGGCAAGCAAACGAAGCTGTATGAAAAAGAAAATGGATTATTTAAAAATAATTCCGCCGTTGCAAATCCAGATACTTTAATTAGAGTTTTTAACAGAGGCTTTAATAGTAAGCTTAAACCGTAAATTTTGTTAAGGAAAATTCAAGCGGAGAAATTTTACAATGCAGACATTCCAATTTCCCGAAAGCGAAATCGGCATATTATTGCGGAAAGCGCTTCCGTCAATTAAGAAAAGAAAGCTTCAAAGTTTCATTTTATATTTTCTTTTTATAATCTATTTCAGCATACCTTCCTTTCAGATTCCGCTGCTCGAATACTCGCATATACGAATTACTTCGTTAATGGAGCAAAGAGCGTTTGAGCACGGGTTGATTTTTTATCCGCGTGAATCATGGGTAAGTATTAATGACGTAAACCCAAATCTTCTTAAATCAATTATTTCTATGGAAGATGATGCATTCTTTCAGCATAAGGGAATCGATTGGAAGCAATTGAACGACGCCTTAAAATTAAATAAGAGAAGAAAGAGAATTATTCGCGGCGGAAGCACTCTAACTATGCAGCTTGCTAAGAATCTCTATCTAAATACCGGAAGAAATTTTCTTCGTAAGGCTAAAGAGATGCTTATCACTTTTAGAATGGAAAAAGAAATTTCAAAAAGGACAATCCTTCAAGATTATGTAAATGAAATTGAATGGGGCGACGGGATTTTCGGGATTAAAGAAGCAGCCGAAAAATATTTTAAAAAATCTCCGAAAGACCTCACCGTAAATCAATGCGCTAGGCTTGCGGCGGTTATTCCATCGCCGCTTGAACATAAGCCGGATTCTAATTCCGGTTATGTATTAAGAAGATCATCAATCGTTTTGGGAAGATTAAATAATGTAATATTATTTCCGGATGAAAAATTATGAACCGTTCGGAGCTAAAAGAATTAATTGAAGAAGGCGAGAACCTGCAATGCGAGTTCAAAAGAAAATTTTCTTCACCTGAAAAAATCGCAAGAGAAATGATCGCATTTGCAAATACAAAGGGCGGATTTATTTTATTCGGTATTGATGACGATAAAACCGTAGTCGGCGTAGATAGCGAAAAATCCGAAGCGGAATTAATAATTGACGCCGCAAAAAATTATTGTGAGCCTCCGCTTGATTTTAACATAGAATATATTGAAATGTACGGGAAAGAAATTGTAGTCGCTGAGGTGCCGGAATCTGATAATAAGCCGCACAGGCTTCAGGATTATGAAAGAGAACTTGATATTAACAAAGCTATTGTCACCATCAGGGTAAACGATAAGTCTATTCAGGCAAGCAAGGAAATGGTTAGAATCATGCGGGCACAAACCGGCGAGATGAACTTAACTAAATATTCAATCGGTGAAATCGAAAAAAGCGTTTTTAATTATCTTGAGTCAAAGGAAAATATTTCCGTAAGGGATTTAAGCAAGCTGCTGAATATTTCCGAGAGAAGAGCGTCAAGAACTCTGGTGAAGCTCGTTCGCGCTAACCTGCTTGCAATTCACACTAAGGATAACGGGGAAGAATTTTTTACCGCGATTTAGCTCTGCTGAATATTTTATTCCGAATCAAAAATTTTTCTTAATTCAAATACTGCTATTCCGTAAGCAACAGCTACGTTTAATGACTGCTTGATTCCGAATTGAGGGATTTCTATAGAGAAGTCGCAAAGATCAATTAATTCTTGTGACACACCGGTTATCTCATTGCCGACAATCATACATAAAGGAAAATTTCCTTTATCAATTTTATAATAAGTTAAACTTTTACTGGTTAATTCGAGGGCGCAAATTTTATATCCCTTTTGTCTAAATTCTAAAACGGCTTCCCGCGCGTCTTTTCTATATTCCCAGCTAACGCTTTCTGTTGAGCCGAGGGCGGTTTTCATAATTTCTTTTTGCGGAGGATGAGGAGTGTAGCCGCACAGAACAAGCCTCTCAATCATAACGCCGTCTGAAGTTCTGAAAATTGAACCGACGTTGTAGTTGCTCCGAATGCTGTTTAGAATAACTGCGACCGGGATTTTTTTTACTTTATGAATATTCTCAATGGTGCTCCGCTTTGAAGCAATTTCATCATGAGATAATTTCTTCATCAAAGAAAAAATTGTTTAGTCGTTATACTTTATTGCAAGCTGACCGCACGCAGCAGAAATATCTTCACCTTGTGTATTACGAATCATGACAGTAATATTATTTTCGCGAAGCTGCTGAACAAATTCATTTATCCTTTCCCGCGGGGTTGATTTAAGTTCTGCAGAAACTCCTGTGGGATTCATGTGCTGCAAAGAGTTGAACGGAATTACATTTATTTTGCAGGGGAATTCTTTGCAGAGTTTAGTCAAGGCTTCAACGTCTTCGTCTCTATCATTAATACCGTCAAGCATAATATACTCGAACGTTATTCTTGTCCTGGTTTTTCTGGCGTAATATTTAACGGCTTCTATGTTTTGCTTTAAAGGATATTTGTCGTTAATAGGCATAATGCCGGAACGTATATCGTCAAAACAGGAATGGAGAGAAAAAGCCAACTTCACATTTAAATTTTTATCTGCCAAATCGCGAATCTTAGGCGCTATTCCCGCAGTTGAAACGGTAATTTTCTTTTTGCTAATTCCGGTAGTAAGTTCCTGTGCAAAAATTTCCAGCGCTTTTACCGAGTTATTATAATTCAAAAGAGGTTCGCCCATTCCCATAAAAACAATATTTGTAATATTGTCCTTACCGAAATCTTTAGCAACAAGAACATACTGATCAAAAATTTCTCCAGCAGTCAGGTTCTTTTTATATCCCATCAAACCGGTCGCGCAGAATTTGCAATCCAGCGGGCACCCGACTTGAGTAGATACGCATAAAGTAGTTCTGTCCTCTTCAGGAATTAATACAGATTCAATTTTGTGTTTATCGCATGTCTCGAAGATATATTTTTTCGTGCCGTTAAGAGGAGATATTTGAGAATCGACATATTCCAAAGTCATTATCTCGCAGGTCTCTTTTAACTTTGTACGGAGCACCTTTGGCACATTAGCCATGTCGAAAAAATCTGTTACAAGGTGGTTGTACATCCAGTTAAAAACCTGTTCGCCACGAAACCTCTGTTCTCCGGTTTTTGAAAAGTAATTTTTAAGCTCATCCAGGGTTAACCCTTTTAACACAGCTTTACTATTACTTATACTTGTATTATCCGCTTGCGGATTTTGCTCTATTGGTGATGATTGATTTTCCATGTCCCAAATATAAAAATTTAGTTCGTTGTAAAAAAATAAAAATCTTTTTTGTGATACGAAAATCATTTCGTAAAATTCTTCCGTTGATATAAAACAATTATTGTTTTATCTTAACGGAAAATTTTTTGTCTTATATTCAATTTATAACCAAAAGTTATAGATTGAATTTATTTAGACGCACTAATTTACTAAAAGTAATATAAATAAAATCGAGGGATTATGAATTTTGATTTTACGGAAGACCAGTTGATGATACAGCAGACGGCAAAAGAATTTGCTGAAGCTGAAATTGCCACATCCGCTATGGAAAGAGATCTGAAAGCGGAATTTCCTGCCGACATTATAAAAAAACTTGGTGAACTTGGATTTATGGGAATGATGGTTCCCCCGGAACTTGGCGGCGCCGGCTTAGACACTATCAGCTACGTCCTTGCAATGATAGAAATCTCCAAAGCCGATGCGAGCGTGGGCGTTATTATGTCCGTAAATAATTCTTTAGTATGCTTTGGGCTTGAGAAATACGGCAGCGATTATATTAAAGAAAAATATTTGATACCGCTGGCAAAGGGAGAAAAACTCGGCGCTTTTGCTTTGTCGGAACCGGAAGCCGGAAGCGATGCGACAAAACAAAAAACGACTGCCGACAAAGACGGCGACTATTTTGTTTTAAATGGAATTAAAAATTGGATTACCAACGGGCATTCCGCAGATTATTTTCTTGTAATGGCAACCACGGATAAAGAAAAAGGTCATCACGGAATTTCAACTATACTTGTCGAAAAAGGTACGCCTGGTTTTGGTCACGGGAAAAAAGAAGATAAGCTTGGAATCAGAAGTTCCGATACTTCGTCATTAACTTTTGAAAATTGCAGAGTGCCTGCAAAAAATATAATCTGGGAAGAAGGCAAAGGATTCAACTTTGCAATGAATACTTTAAACGGCGGCAGAATAGGCATTGCTTCCCAGGCTATTGGAATTGCCGAAGCGGCATTCGATGCGGCGCTTAAATATTCAAAAGAAAGAAAAGCCTTCGGCTCGCATATATCAAACTTCCAGGCAATACAATTTAAATTATCGGATATGGCTGTAAGATTAGATGCCGCAAAAGCACTAACATTTAGAGCCGCGGCTCTAAAAGACGCAGGCAAAAAATATTATAAGGAAGCTGCAATGGCAAAGCTATATGCTTCTAAAGTTGCAGTTGATTGCGCGCTTGACGCTATTCAAATTCACGGCGGCTATGGTTATGTGCGTGAATATAAAGTTGAGCGTTTTTTACGTGACGCAAAAATAACCGAGATATATGAAGGAACTTCGGAAATTCAGAAAATGGTTATCGCGCGGGCTTTGCTTGATGAAAATTAATTATGAAATTATTTTTTCTTTTTATTTTTTTTACAGTTGTTGTCTCTGCTCAAACAGATTGGCAAAAATGGGGTAAAGCAAATTATTCGTATGCTTTAAAAATAAATAATGAGCAAAGAGATTTTTCTTTTGATTCTAAGAACACTGCAAGGTTTGTTCTAAAATCAGCATTAAACTCTTACTGGTTTTTTATTTCCGACGTTGATGGTGATAACTGTTCCTTCTCGCCAACTTGTTCAAACTTTTTTCTTCAGGCAGTTCGCAAGACGAACATTGTTCAGGGAACTTTAATGTTCTTTGACCGCTTTACACGAGATATGGATATCTATAATAAATTTGATCATTATCCCGAAGTTGAAGACGGGCATTTCTATGATCCAATTTATCTTTATACTCTAAATCAAAAAGAAATAAAATATTTGCCGCCGTCCGTCGTAGTAAAAACCGAATGAAGAAAATTTTTTTATTTTTTATTTTTTTTTACGCATCCGGCTTTTCTCAAGCGATACATCAAAACGAAGTTGATTTGTTCTCACCGGCTAATATTAAGAAATTTGCCGACTACCTTTATTGTTCTGGAGATTATTTAAGAGCTGCACTTGAATATGAAAAATATTTCTCTGCTGATCCTAATGACACCGTGAAATTTAAAATTGCAACAGCATATTCTAAAATCGGTAAATATTCTAAAGCATCAGCCTTATTTGATTCATTTCATGAAAATTCTAAATTCTTTCCGTTTGCTCGGATGGAATTTTTTGAAACATTGTTTGAAGAAAAGAATTATCCTGAACTAAGAGATAGTATTTCAAACGCCGGTTTGAGTAACGGATTCATATTTAAAGAACAAGCAAAAAAAATATATTATTTCTCGTATTTATATTCTAACGAAAGTTTGCCATCAAAATCAGATTTTCTTTCTAATTTCAGCGGACCCGATCTAAATCAAATAAAATATTTTTATGATTGGAAAAACAACCCGCCGTATAAAAGCCCGTTGCTGGCGGCTCTGTTTTCCGCGGTAATCCCGGGATCCGGGAAACTATACGCCGGCGAAATTGCTGATGGAGTTACGGCTTTATTAGCAACTGCTTCTTTAGGATATTTGTCGTACACAGATTTTAAAGCCGGACATTATTTCCGCGGATGGCTATTCGGAGGTCTCGCAGCCGGATTTTACGCGGGAAATATATACGGTTCGGCGGCTGCAGCGCAGATTTATAATGTGAAGATCCAATTTGATTTTGAAAATAGTTTGAAAGTTTTTATAAACTCAAAAAATTGTTTTGTGCCGGAAATAAATTTTTGTAAATAGTTTTTTAATGAAGATACCTATAGCATTCTTTTTATCTTTGATAGTTTTTTCAACGGCAAATTTATTTGCCCAAAATGAATTCGCAAAGGAATTTATTTTTGCAACTAAACTTTATAATGAAGAAAATTATTATGACGCAGTAACGGAATGCAAACGCTTGGTTTTTTTTGATTCCGACAGTCAATATGTTTTTAAGGCTTATATTTTGATGGGGAAGTCTTATAAAATGGGCGGAAAATTTTCAGATGCTATTTTAAATTTTACTAATGCGGAATTAAATGCCAAAACTTCCGGCGAAGTTTTTGAATCCAAAATAGAAATTATCAGGGCAAATATTTTAAGAAGAACTACCGACCGAGCTTTGCAGTTGCTTGATGATCTTGATAAGAATGGAAATTTTTCTTCCAGAACTGATGAAATTAATTATTGGCGCGGCTGGACTTATATCTTTGCAGAAAGATGGAAAGAAGCTGCAAGCTCATTTTCAAAAATTGATTCTTGTGAACAACTTCAACAATTATGTATGCAAGTTGAAAAGGATAAATATTCGGTAACGTTTGCAAACTTGATTTCACATTTTATTCCCGGTGCCGGGCAAATATATACCGGCAATTATGTCAGCGGATTTCTTTCTCTTGGCTGGAATATTTTAGCGGGTTATGTTACTATAAATTCGTTTGCCGCCGACAGAATTTTTGACGGTTTGGTTGAATTAAATTTCTTCTGGTTAAGATTTTATAACGGCAATATCCAAAATGCGCAAAAATTTGCATTGTATGAAAATCAAAAAATTTCCAATAAAGCCTTGAATTATCTTCAATTCCAGTATAACGGAACAAAACCTTAACAAAAAGTTTAAGATAATTATTGGATATTGAATAAAATTCAGGTTAAATTAAAATTGAAAATATAAATAACTATCATTTATTAAATTTTAATTGCTTCCAAATTAAATAATCAACCATATCAGGAGGTCAGATGAAGAAAGGGCTGATTGTAGGCTTATCAATAGTCGGGGCAATATTTTTTTTCGTTGCTGTCGTTGTTATCTGGGGTATAAATTCTTATAACAATATGGTAACGTTAAATGAAAGCGTTAACCAGAGCTGGAGTCAGGTTGAGAACCAATATCAGCGGAGAGCTGATTTAATTCCCAATTTGGTTAATACTGTTAAAGGCTACGCAAATTTTGAAAAGGGTGTTCTTACGGATGTCACAAATGCTCGTGCAAGTGTGGGTCAATTAAAAGTTACGAAGGATGTTCTTGACGATCCGCAGGCATTTCAAAGATTCCAGGCAGTTCAGGGTCAATTAACCGGCGCACTTTCGCGTTTATTAGTTACTGTTGAAAATTATCCTGATCTAAAGGCAAATGAGAATTTTCTTGAACTTCAGGCGCAGCTTGAAGGGACAGAAAATAGGATAGCCGTCGAACGAAGAAAGTTTAATGAAGTAGTTCAGGGCTATAATACTTCTATTAAAAAATTTCCAACTTCGATTATTGCCGGAATTTTTAACTTTAGAGATAAACAATATTTTAAAGCGACAGCCGGTTCTGAAACTCCGCCAAAAGTCGAGTTTTAAAGCTACATGAAGAAAATTTTTCTGTTTTTTATTTTTATTTCAGTTAGCTACGCACAAGCGCAGTATCCTACTTTAAAAAATTATGCTAATGATTTGACAAACACGTTAGATCAGCAGCAGCTTGATTTTCTAAATTCGGATCTTCACGCTTTTGACGATTCCACCAGCAACCAACTTGTTCTTTTAATGATTCCAACACTTGGGGATAACTCATTAGAAGATTACGCTAACGAAACAGCTATTCAGAATAAAATTGGAGCAAAAAAGAATGATAATGGAGTTCTTCTTCTTATTGTTAAAAATGATCATAAGGCTCGAATAGAAGTAGGTTACGGGCTTGAAGGCGCTCTCCCCGATGCACTGGCAAGCTCGATAGTCCGAAATGTTATGATCCCTTATTTTAAGCAAGATGATTACTTTGACGGAATTAAAGAGGGAATTGATGCAATCATTTTAGCTACGAAAGGCGAATACAAAGCACAGCCCAAGACAAGTACCCATAATAATATACATGGCATTTTTACAATAATAATGTTCATCTTTTTTATCATAACATTCTTTATTCGCGGAGGAAGACGCGGTGGAGGACTTTTTTATTGGGGCGGTTTCGGCGGAGGATTGGGCGGAGGCGGAGGTTTTGGCGGAGGCGGCGGATTCAGTGGAGGAGGTGGATCTTTTGGCGGCGGCGGGGCAAGCGGGAGTTGGTAAATTTACTTTTTTGATGGTACATTTTTAACGTTGATGTTTTAAAGGTCTTTTTTTAAACTTACGATGTGAATAAAAATATGTTAAATAAAAATAATTCAATTTATGTCAAATTCTTCCCAAATAATTTTAAGGGAAGCTCAAATTGAAAGAGGAGTTGTAGATTATGGCTATTATGATAACTGAAGAATGCATTAATTGCGGTGCTTGCGAGCCGGAATGCCCGAATACTGCAATCTATGAAGGGGGTGTTAACTGGGAATTAGCAGGAAAAAGCTACAGTGCCGATGACGTTGCCCCAACTGGTGCCGCTGGTTTCTTTTCAAGCGATTTCTTTTATATTGTTCCGGATAAGTGTACGGAATGCAAAGGCTTTCATGATGAGCCGCAGTGCGCTGCTGTTTGCCCGGTTGATTGCTGCATACCAGATCCAAAACATGTAGAAGACGAAGCAACTCTTTTAGCCCGTAAAGAATATCTTGACGGTATAGGAAGATAAACTTCAAAATATCAAATCTTACTTTATTTTGATTTCATAATAAAAAAATAGGGCGTTGTACAGCGCCCATTTTATTTTCGTTAGTAGTCTATTGTTATCTTTTTTGAGGACGGATTTATTGAAATTGAAGAATCAGAAAAAGAGTTCACGTATTTCCCATCAACAATAACATTTTTAATTTTTTGATTTAAGAAGGGTTTAAAAATTATTTTTTTGCACGATGGGTTGAGTTCATTGTCCAAACTGATAGTTATTTTGTTGTTATTTTTTTTAATTGAATAGGAAACAGTGCCATAGTATGTCGGCATATTACTAACTGAAACTCCACTTGGTGAATTCAGCCATTCCTCTTTCACCCCCGAAGCTAAAATTAAAGCAGAATCATTTTCGTCTTCATAAACAAATAAAGTCCTTATTGTATTGACATAAGCCGAACCAACCCATGTATGCGGCATGTCTCCTATAAATTTTGGGGCGTCCTTATCTTTCCAAACCACCTCCGCCCAGTGATTCCAGCCTTCCGGTCTTTGGTCTTTCAAGAAAAAGTTTAGCAAATTATAAGTCCTATTAATTTTATTCAGATATACAAAAGTTTCAGCTACTCTAATTTCGTACGGAGTATAATTTATCCAGCTGTCTTTTGGGCTTAATCTCTTCTGAAAATTATTATAATATTTATCAAAAGTATTTTTAAGGGCAGGCTCCGGTAAGTATTTTAATTCATCACACGGAGAAATAGCAATTGTAGTAGAAGTAGCGTCAAAGTCACCGAGCTCTGCGCAGCCTGGAATATAATTTACGTTCTCATTTTTCATTGCAAGATTTATTGAGTGGTAAAGATTTTTTCTAAAATCATTCTTAAGTCCGGAATATTCTTCAACCTCGGTTTGCTTTCCGAGAATTTCTGCAATGCTTACCGCATCCTTTAAACCTTTCATTACGAAAAAATCGTCCCAGTAGGAATGCATTGGTTTAGCAGAATAACCTTCGTGACTTATAGAAGCCGGAACCAATCCGTAGAAGGATTTTTGTTCGTTGTTCCCGTTTTTATTCAGTTCCGTTGATTCTTCCCCTATCTGATATTTAATATAGTTTACCGCGCCTTTGACGTTTTCCCAGTGGCTTAATAGCATTGACGTATCTTTTGTAAAATTAAAATATTCATTAAGCAAATAAATATATTCTCCCTGGCTGTCATTTTCAGGAACCGGATCGGCGCCGCGACTATCAACTGCGCACGGAATTTTTCCGGAAGGGAATTGATACTTTGAATACCAGTTGATAAAATCTTTTACTTCTTCAGTAATGCCCATTCTTAAAAGTGATTCCGCCATTAATGCGCCGTCTCTAATCCACGCTCTATCATAGCACCTTGAACCCGGCTGCAGTGCCGCTTTGTTTCTATTTATTAAAATATACGCAACGTTGCTTCTTAAAGTATTTACAAGTTTATTCTCATACGGTGGAAGAGTAATTTTCACTGTGTTTAATTTATCCTCCCAAAATTTTGTGATATTATTTAGGTGCTGATCATAAAGTGAATCAGCGGAACGGACATATTCTTTCGGTAAAGAAAATGATTTATCCCGATTAAAAGGAATTACCAAAACTACATCATAGGTCTCGCCCGGATTTAATTTAAATGAATATTGAAAAGCACCGGAAGCAAATCCTTCTTTATCTTGTATAACGGAATTTTTGGGAAGCTCATCTTTACTTATGTAATTTATTATGGAGCCGTTGTTAAAAGCAGTCGCGCCAAAGTTTGACGGTTTTGTAACCGAAATAATTTCATGAGCATTATTGATTATTGCTTCAGACTTTTTATATTCGATTGAATTTATTTTTGCTATGCCGCCGGTTGTATTTAAATTTTGCCAGGGCGGATTAACCTGGAATGGTCTAACAGCTAAATATAAATTGCCGGTCTTTATTTTACCGGATTTATTCTTTATCAGATAACGAACGTATATTGATGAGGTGTCCGGATTGCCATCGGCAAATGCTTTAATGTTTAAATCAAAATTATTATTTGTCCAGGTTACCTTGGAAATCGGAAGATAACCATTTTCGAGATTCTGCTTTATAGTTACATTATCCCAGGTTATAAACTTACTGCCGGAATACAAGAAAGGTTCGACGGAAAAATTTTCTTTATCCGTTTCAATCATTCCTTCTTCATTTATTAAGCCCTTCTTATCGCCTCCGCTTACACCAATTACATTCCAGTAAGTTTGTTTATTCAAAAAATATTTTGGGAAATATCCATCCGGATAGCACTCCGCAATTTTGCCAAATCTATAATTGTCATCTTCAGAAAATTTATAATCCTCAATTATTATTTCTTTGATTGCATATCCTTTTTGCCTGCTGCTTTTAATCAGATTGACTCTTAAATATTTTGATTCGTTATCCTGCAGTGGAATAAAACTTAAAACTCCCGATTGATTTTTAGCAGCGTAAATTTTCTGCCAATTTTCTTTGTCGTTCGATGCTTCGATATAATAATCACTAGCATAATCCAGGCTGTCCCATTTAATTATCAATCCGCCGTATTCTCTTAAGTACTGAAAATCAATTATTAAAGATTGATTTTCATTTTTATTACTTCTCCATTCTGTCTTTATGTTACCGTCAAAAATAAAAGAAGGTTTCCCTTTCAAAGTCGATGAGGTTACAACTGATGGTGTAATATTATTTGTAACGATAACAGGCAATTGAGTAAACGTAAGTTCATCAATATAAACAGTGCCGCTTCCGCCCGCTGCCGCCGAAATAATTATTTCAATTTTATTTAAGTCGCTTATTTTCCCGCCGCCTATTGGTCCCCACGCAAAACTAATTTGTCTTTCCCTCACGGTTTTTTCTGTCCAATCGTTTGGAAAGTCAAAACGCCTGAAAACATACCACCAGACATTATCGCCGGAAGAGTCATCTAATTTAAATTCTAAATTATTTTTTGGCGAATTACCTTTAACGAAAAAATTAAATTTATAATTAGCCGAAAGTTTCATGGGGATTTTTTTTACGATTCCGCAATAACCCGCGCCGGTAAACTTATAATCAATTTTAATAGCCTTGCCGCGCACTCCGTCAACCAATGAGATTGACATTTTAGCGCCGTCTGAAGCTGTTTTTTGCCATGTGCTTAGATTATCAAAGCTATCAATTATTTTAGTTTGAGCTATGATGGGAAGAGAGACGCAGATATTAAAAACCCATAAAAAGAAAAAAAACTTTTTTAGTAACATATTATTACGCTTTCCTTTTTTAGATTGGAAATTTTTCTGTTCAAGTCAACCTGTATCGGTGATTTATAATAAAGCCAATTAAAATTATTCTGCTAACGATGTTATAAAAATTTTTTATTTTACTTGACAAAGTAATATATAAATTTTAGATTATAATGTAAACGTTTTCATTTTTATCCTTTTTAGCAGTGCGGAAGAAATATTTGTCAAAATGTAAACGTTTACAATAACTATCTTAAATAAACAAACATATTAAAAACCTGGAGGTTAGTATGAAATATCTAATGCTACTCTTTCTTTTTTCTTTTTCCGTATGCACATTTGCCCAGACGACATGGGATTTTGAGACAACTGCGCAAGATACAGGGTGGACAGTTTTTACAGCTTCTGCTGACACATTTTCAGTAGTAGCTAATCCTGATATGTCCGGTTTGAATACTTCTGCTCATGTTGCGAAATTTACTATTGCTAATGTAACTGGCGCTAATCCTTGGGAAGGAGTTTTCAATACCCACGTAACTCCATTTGTTGTTACAGCTGAAAACTGTAAACCCACATTACTGGTCTATAAAGACACAACCACACGTGTCGATTTTAAAATTGAAGGCGCCGGATGGAATTCTGGAGATACTTTTGATTCTGTTACAGTAAAAAATCAATGGGTAAAAGTTTCATATGATTTCACTAAATGGATTGGAAAAACCGTAACAACTATAACAGTAATTCCTGATTTTGGCCTTGAAAGTACCAGAAATTACGGCAGTGTAAGCTATTTTGATGATATAGAATTCGTTCACCCTCAGGTTGTAAATCTTTGGGATTTCGAAACGACTGCACAAGATACTGGGTGGACGGTTTTTACAGCTTCTGCTGATACATTTTCAGTAGTAGCTAATCCGGATAAGTCCGGTTTAGATACAACTGCCCATGTTGTAAAATTTACTGTTGATAAATCCGGTGCACCTTGGGAAGGGGTTTTCAATAATAAAATAACTCCGTTTGTAGTTACGGCTGATAATTGTAAACCCACATTACTAGTTTATAAAGATACAACCTCACGAGTTGATTTTAAATATGAAGGGAAAGGATGGTCATCAGGAGATACTTTTGATTCCAATGCAGTGGCACACCAATGGGTAAAAGTTTCATATGATTTCAGTAAATATATCGGAGACACGGTAACAACAATAACAATAATTCCGGATTTTGCTTCAGGCTCATCAAGAACTTACAGCAGTGTAAATTATTTTGATCAAATAGAATTGGTTCACCCGGTACCTCAGGTTGTAAAGCTTTGGGACTTCGAATCGACCGCGCAAGATACAGGGTGGACAGTCTTTACACCTGCGGCTGATACATTTTTAGTAGTGACTAATCCTGATATATCTGGTTTGAATACTACAGCCCACGTTGTAAAATTTACTGTTGATAAATCCGGTGCTCCTTGGGAAGGGGTTTTCAATAATAAAATAACTCCGTTTGTAGTTACGGCTGATAATTGTAAACCCACATTATTGGTTTATAAAGATACAACCTCGCGAGTTGATTTTAAATATGAAGGGAAAGGATGGTCATCAGGAGATACTTTTGATTCCAATGCAGTAGCAAACCAATGGGTAAAAGTTTCATATGATTTCAGCGCTTATATCGGAGACACGGTGACAACAATAACAATAATTCCGGATTTTGCTTCAGGCTCATCAAGAACTTACAGCAGTGTAAATTATTTTGATCAAATAGAGTTGGTTCACACAACAACTGGAGTTGTAGAAACAGGCGTTTCCAAACCTTCAGCATTTGTATTAAACCAAAATTATCCTAATCCTTTCAACCCGACAACAATAATTAGTTACTTTATTCCTAAAAGTTCTTTCGTTTCACTTAAGGTTTATAATATACTTGGTCAAGAAGTTGCTTCTTTAATAAATAATCAAGAAGAAGCCGGACCTCATCAGGTCAACTTCAACGCTATGAACCTAAGCAGCGGGGTGTATATTTACTCGCTTAGAGCGGGTAACTTTACAGCTACTAAAAAGTTAATGTTGTTAAAATAATTTATTTTTGAGGAAAGCTTAGTTTATTTAATTTTTGTTTCAGCCGGCATGTGTTTTAAGAAGTGCCGGCTGAAAGTAATTTTATTTGCACGTTTTTTATCAATTTTATCTGAGGATATCAGTTGCAGAAAAATTTTGAAACAAAGTATGGGTATTTTTCGGAGGACGGCAGTGAGTATATCATTAAAACCTACCGAACTCCGAAGCCATGGATTAACGTAATCTCGAACGGAGTTTACGGACTTACTATCTCACAAGCGGGCGGCGGCTTTAGCTGGTACGAGCATTCTGAATTTAATAGAATAACGCGGTGGCATCAAGATTTAGTGCAGGATAATTGGGGAAAATATATTTACATAAAAAATAATAAAACCGGAGATGTTTGGAGCCCAACTTTTCTTCCGGTTAAAAAAGAACTGGATAGCTTTAAATGTGTTCATGGATTTGGCTATTCTACCTTTGAATCCGAGTATAAAGGAATAAAAACAACTCTTACTTTTTTTGTGCCGTTTGATGATTCGCTGGAAATCTGGGACTTGAAAATATTTAATAATAGCAATGAGGAAACAGATCTTTCATTGTTTACCTATTTCGAATGGGGTCTTGGTTCTTCCGCGGATCACCATCGCGAATTTCACAAAACTTTTTTAGAAACTGAATTTGATGAATCAAAGAATTTAATGACCGCCAATAAACGGCTGTGGGAAATTCCTTTAGGCGATAGAGGACACTGGAATATCGATTATCCATATACCGGTTTCTTTTCTTCAAATAAAAAAATTTCTGACTATGAAGGAGAAAAAGAAATCTTCGTTGGGCAGTACGGGGATTTAATAAACCCTGCCGGAATTTCTTTGCCCAATTTGTCCAGGCAAACAGGGAGTTGGACCGATCCGATTGGATGTGTAAAAATCAATTCAGTTATAAAACCTAACGGATCAGATAGGATGGATTTTTATCTCGGCTTAAAGCAAGATAAAAATGATATAGAAAAATCAGTAAAAAAGTATTATAGTTATGCTGAAATTGATAAAGCATTTGAAGAAGTAAAAAAACATTGGGCAGAAATTCTCGGAGCTTTGGAAATAAATACTCCGGATGACGCGATGAATATACTTGTAAATAAATGGTTAAAGTATCAGGCAATTTCAGGAAGACTTTGGGGAAGAACCGCATACTACCAGCAGAGCGGCGCATACGGATTTAGAGATCAACTGCAGGATAGCCTTGTGTTTCTTCCAGCCAATCCGGCGTTGACAGAAAAACAAATTAAGCTTCACGCGAGACATCAAATGGTTGACGGCGCAGTACTGCATTGGTGGCATCCAATAACTGATACTGGTCTCGAAACTAAAATGACGGACGATCTTTTATGGCTACCGTTTCTTGTTATTCATTATTTAAAAGAAACAAATGACTTAGGCATTCTTCACGAAAAAACTGAATATTATGACGATCATAAAACTAAGGAAACAATATATCAGCATTGTATAAAATCAATTGAAAAAGTTTTGTCAAGACTTAGCGAACGCGGAATCACTCTTATTGGCGCGGGAGATTGGAATGACGGTTTAAGCGCTGTAGGACTTGAAATGAAGGGAGAATCTTTTTGGCTGACAGAATTTCTTTATTACATCTTAGATAATTTTGTACGTCTTTGTGAAAGAATGAATGATTATAAATCCTTAGACCGCTACAAAAGCGTAATGGTTTCATTAAAGGAATCGTTTAACAAATATTCTTGGGACGGCGAGTGGTTCTTACGCGCTACAAAAGATAACGGAGGCTTGATAGGAAGTTCTGAAAATTCAGACGGTAAGATTTATCTAAATGCGCAAACATGGGCAGTGATAAGCAAAATCAGCGACACAGACAAAAATGAAAAAGCCTTAGCCTCGCTCACAAAATTTCTCTTAAAGAAAAACGGTCCTTTACTATTATATCCTGCTTATACCAAACCAGACAAATATATAGGATATCTTTCTAGATACGCAGCCGGTAGAAGAGAAAACGGCGGCGTGTATACTCATGCTGCTACCTGGGCTATTTGGGCTTTCGCTGAATTGAAGAAAGAAGATAAGCCGTACGAAATATTTAAAAAACTCGCTCCAATTTATAACGGGATGATTCCCGATGAATATTTTGCGGAACCATATGTAACTCCGGGAAATATTGACGGACCGGATTCTCCTCATTATGGAAGAGGAGGCTGGACCTGGTACACCGGCTCGGCAGCGTGGTTTCAAAAAGTTATTGTAGATTGGATTTTAGGAATTCGTGCGGAGGAAAATGGTTTGCTGATAGACCCATGCATTCCAAAAGAATGGGAACATTTTTCTGTTAAAAGAATTTTTAGAGGAAAAGAATATCAAATAAATGTTTACAACCACGAGCACGTTTATTCCGGTGTTAAATCAATAGAAGTTAACAAAGAAAAAATATCCGGCAATATTATAGAAGCTAACGGCAAGGAGAAAAAATATTTTGTTAATGTTTATTTAGGTTAAAGCAATTGGCAAGAATAGTTAATCATAAAAAATAATTAAGAACGGTTTTAATGAGCGATCCGAATAATAAAAGATTGGATTTAAACGGGAAATATTTCTTTGTGAAAGATTCCCGTGAAAAATTTGATTTGAACCAAATAAAAAATTTATTTGAAGACGGCAAAACCGATGGAACTATGATTCTGCCGGTTAATTGGGAATTAGCCGGGCTGCATAATTTTAACGGCGCCGTATGGTTCATCAAAGAGTTTGAAATAAATTTTTCTAAAGAAGCGTTGAGCATTTTACACTTTTTGGGCGTTGATTATTTCGCGGAAGCCTGGCTTAATTGGAATTATATCGGCAAGCATGAGGGTTACTTTTCGCCATTCTCATTTAGCGTCTCGAAATTTTTAGAAAGAAAAAATATTCTTGCCGTGAAAGTTACTTCTCCTTATGAAGAACCGGAAACCGTTTGGCCGGACAAAAAAAGAACAATTAAAGGAATATTTAGTCATCATGATTGCAGGCCTGGCGGCAACAGCAAAGAGCACGGTCAGGATCAAAACACCGGCGGTATTTGGAACGATGTTTATATTGAGTATGGAAATAAGGTCATCGTCGAAACCATAAAAATAACTTCTTCAATCAACGGGGATTTCACGAAAGCATTTTTAAAAGCCGCGTTTAGTATTCTGTCTCCTGAAAATTTATTTGAACAAATACCGGTTTCTTTCCAAATTATTTCTCCCGCAAATGAAGTTTTTGAATATGAACATTCTTGTAATCTAAAACCGGGAGCTAATAAAGTTTATTTTGATTTTACAATAACTTCTCCTGACCTTTGGTGGAACTGGGATTTAGGCAAAGCAAACCTGTATCAACTAAAAATTTCTTCCGAATATTTTTCTACAAAAGAAATTTCTTTCGGCATTCGTGAATTTCATCTTGATGATAATCAGCAGTTTTTTATCAACGGTAAAAAATTATTCCTAAGAGGAACCAATATTATTCCAACTCAATTTTTAAGCGATTTCAAAAAAGATAAAATTGAGAAGGTTGTTTCCCTGATGAAGGAAGCAAACATAAATATTGTCCGCGTCCATGCTCATGTTAACCGGAAAGAATTTTATGATGAGTGCGATAAGCAGGGAATAATTGTATGGCAGGACTTTAGTCTCCAATGGACTTACGATGAATCCGATTCATTCAAATCGGAAGCGGTTAAACAAATTAAAGAAATGGTAAACCATTTATACAACCATGCCGGTATAGCGTTTTGGTGCTGCCATAACGAGCCGGGAAGTCAAATTAAAACGCTTGATCCTCTGCTTGAAGAAGCTGTTAAGCAGGAAGATAAAACGCGCATTGTCCGGCGAGCATCAAATTATGAAGAGCATGCTTATGACGGCTGGTACTGGGGAAAGAAAGAACATTACGCTGCGGCGCCGATGGGTCCGCTGGTTACGGAATTCGGCGCGCAAGCTTTGCCTAATTTGGACTCGCTTAAGGAAATAGTCGGAGAGAAAAATTTGTTTTATCCGGATTGGAAAGTTTGGGAGTATCATAATTTCCAGGTTGATCAAACTTTTAATATTGCTAAGATCGAAATGGGAAATTCAATAGAAACATTTATTGATAATTCGCGGGACTATCAATCTGAAGTTTTAAAAACCGCGATAGATTTTTACCGCAGAAAAAGATTTACCGGCATAAACGGAATATTCCAATTTATGCTGATAGATTGCTGGCAGTCAATAACCTGGTCGGTAGTAGATTATTACGGCATGAAGAAAAAAGCCTTTGATACTTTGAGGAATTGTTATCAGCCGGTTTATATTTCCATTAACCTGCGGCAGGACCAGTATTATGCCGGTAAAAAATTTCTTATCGATCTTTATTTAATTAATGACCTTCATATTGATTTTAAAAGCTGCGACTTGAAATTTTGTCTGGATAAGAGCGAAATCCATCAGATAAAAAATTTATGCTTGAAAGAAAACCAAATGATTTTTATTAATTATGAAAGCTTCTCCATAAAAGTTCCTCAAAGCTTTCAACCCGGAAATTATAAAATGGAACTGGAGCTTTTTGACAATGTCTCAAAGAAAATAATCTCGGAGAATTCATTTTGTTTTAAAGTAGTTGATTTGATAAAATGATTAGGCATTTATTATGAAAAATTTTTTACTTCTATTCTTATTACTAATCTTTAGCGAATTAAGCTTTGCTCAAGACTATATTTTCTTCTTCGACAGCCCGGACACAAGTTACTATGACCCGAGCTGGGGCTATTACAATGGAGCAAGCTACTTGGAATTAAAAGGTCCGACAAACAATAAATACCCTGTCAGCGTTACTAATTTTTATTCCGGTATTAACTCATTAAAGCTACATTGGATTTCAGAGTCAGGCGGAGACTGGGGAATGGCTGTTGCGGCGGAGGGCTGGCCCGGCTTTAATATATTATTAAAAGATTCTCTTACGTTTATGGTTTATTCCGCCGCAAGGATTGATTCTTCTTCTTTGCCGGTAATTTATATCCAGGATTTAAATAATAATACAACTCCCAAAGTTAAACTTTCAAATTTTGTTGATTCAATCAGCGCTAATACATGGCAAAAAATCATTGTCCCTCTTTCCGTATTCAAAAATAATCCGGGCAGTGCTGATCTTACAAAAATTAAAACTGTTTTCTTCGGACAAAATTTAGCCGACGGCGCCGAGCATACAATTTATATTGATGAAGTAAGAATGATAAACGCGGGTAATAGCAATACAAACTCGCCGTCTACACCCACTGGAGTTCAGGCTAAAGGTTATGACAGCCATATTGATGTATTATGGAATCCAAATCCTGAAACGAATATAATGGGCTATTATATTTATAGAATGCTGGACACAGCTTCTACTTACGTAAGAATAGGTGTAACAACTCCCGATGTCCCCATCTATACGGACTTTGTCGGCTCGCCCGGAATAAAAGCAAAATACGAAGTCACTGCTTTCGATTCCAATAATATAGAATCGTTAAGAAGTTCTACCGTTACAGCAACAACATATTCCATGAGTGATGATCAACTCTTAACAATGCTTCAGGAAGCTACGTTTAGATATTTTTGGAATTACGCCCACCCCGTTTCCGGTCTTGCCAGAGAAAGATTAGGTTCCGGGGAAACCGTAACCACGGGCGGGTCCGGCTTCGGAGTGATGGCGATATTGGTCGGAGTAAACCGCGGTTTTATTACGCGCGATCAAGGCGCGCAGAGAATGATTAAGATATTAAATTTCCTTTCTACAAAAGCTGACCGCTTTCACGGCGCATTCCCGCATTGGATGAACGGTACGACAGGCAAAGTTATTCCGTTCAGCACTTATGATGACGGCGGTGATTTAGTTGAAACTGCCGATATGATTCAAGGGCTGCTTACGGCAAGGCAATTCTTTAATCAAAATACGGTTGATGAAGACAGCATCCGCAGCATGATAACAAATATCTGGCAGACTGTAGATTGGGCTTGGTATGAAAGAGATAATACTTCTTATACTTTATACTGGCACTGGTCGCCGGATTTCGGATGGATGATGAATATGCCTATCCGCGGTTATAATGAGGCGATGATTGTTTACCTTCTTGCAATTGCTTCGCAAACACACGGCGTTTCGAAATATTGTTATGATATCGGATGGTCAGGTTATTTATATGCGAATGGAAAATCTTTTTACGGTTATCCGCTTTACGTCGGACAGGATTACGGCGGTCCACTTTTCTTTGCGCATTATTCCTTCTTAGGTTTCGATCCGAGAAATAAAAAAGATAAGTTCGCCGACTATTTTATTAATAATAGGAATCAAACTTTAATTAATAGAGCTTACTGCATTGCCAACCCAAATCATTTTGCGGGCTACGATTCTGTTACGTGGGGATTAACAGCAAGCGACGGTCCGTCCGGCTATGACGCGCACAGCCCTACAAACGACGATGGAACGATAAGCCCTACCGCGGCTATTTCGTCAATGCCGTATACTCCGACTGAATCCATCGCTGCGTTTAAGAATTTATATCATAAATACGGGAAATGGATCTGGGGACCTTTCGGCTTTAAAGATGCCTTCAACGTGAGTAAAAATTGGTATGCCGGCAGTTATGTCTCGATTGATGAAGGTCCGATAATAGACATGGTTGAAAATTACCGGTCGCAGCTATTGTGGAATAATTTTATGGCTAACCCTGAAATTCAGCCGATGCTTGATAATATCGGCTTCGTTCCTGACTTCACGGATGTAAAGAAAACTCCTGCTTTACCCAAAGAATTTGTGCTTGAAGGAAATTATCCTAACCCGTTCAACCCCGGTACAACCATAAAATTTCTTCTGCCGGAAAGCGGTTATGTCGAAATAAATATTTATAATATACTTGGTGAAAAAATAAGAAGTTTGGCGAATAATATTTTTCCCGCCGGCGAAGAGAAAGTTCAATGGAACGGTAAAAATGATTTCGGCGAATACGTGTCTTCCGGTGTTTATATTTATACTTTGAAGGCTATGGGAAAAGAGCTGAGCAGAAAAATGCTTCTCTTAAAATAAATTAACCTGGAAATTCCTTGGCTAAATTAATTATTAAAGACTTTGAATAATACGTCCGGCAAATATCGTCAGCATTACTTTGTTCAACTGATTTTATTTTCATTAATAATTTGTTCCTTAAATCTTAGCTGCTCCGGAAGCGCAAGTAAAAAAGTCACTATTGAATTCTGGACGATGGGTGCCGAAGCAGAACATGTTCAGAAGCTGACGCAGGCGTTTGAAAAGCTTAACCCGGATATTATCGTTAAAGTTCAAGCGATACCATGGACCGCCGCGCATGAAAAGCTGATAACCGCGTACGCAAGCGAAACAACACCGGATATTGTGCAGATGGGAAATACATGGATACCGGAGTTCGTTGCTTTGAATGCGCTTGACAGCCTTGATGATTTAGCTGCCTCATCTAAAATAGTAAACAGCAAAAATTATTTTCCCGGTATCTGGCAGACCAATACAATTGACGGAAAGCTCTACGGCATTCCCTGGTACGTTGATACGAGAGTCCTTTTTTACAGGACCGATATTTTAAAGAAGGCTGGTTATTCTTCCCCGCCTAAAGACTGGTCTGAGCTTTATGACGTTTCAAATAAAATTAAAAAGATGTACGGCGATCAAGAAAAGTATCCTTTGTTCATACCGACTAACGAATGGGCGCCGTTTATTATATTCGGGCTGCAAGCCGGAGCTACGCTGCTGAAAGACAATAATACACTCGGCAACTTCAGCGAAGATAAATTCCAAACGGCATTTAAATACTTGATTAGGTTTTATAAAGAAAAATTAGCTCCTGTAGATATGACAGAGGTATCTAATATTTATCAGGCTTTTTCAACCGGGTTTTTTGCGATGTACATTACCGGTCCGTGGAATGTTGAGGAGTTTAAGAAGCGGCTCCCGGCAAATCTTCAAAATGATTGGATGACCGCGCCTTTGCCCGCTTATGACGGGAATACATATCCCGGTAAATCTCTCGCGGGCGGAGCGAGCCTGGCGATGTTTAAATCGTGCAGGCATAAAGCCGAGGCGTGGAAGCTGATAGAATATTTATCTGACAGATCAAATCAAATAGAGTTTTATAAACTCTCAACGGATTTGCCCGCCGTTGTTGATGCGTGGCAGGACTCTACTTTAAAGGAAGATAAATTTCTTAAGGCGTTTTATTTACAGCTTCAAAATGTTGTTCCCACTCCGAAGGTTCCCGAATGGGAACAAATAGTCTTTGCAAAAGTCCAGCAGTATGCCGAATACGCCGCCCGCGGAAAGGATACTCCTGAGGAAGCGTTGAAATCACTGGATAACGATGTAAATAAAATTCTTCAAAAGCGCAGATGGATATTAAGCAGAAAATAAGCCCGTTGAATATTATTGATGACGGTGTTCAAATGAAAATTGAATTAAATGAAAAAATATAAATACAAAACTTCCGCGGCTTATTTCTTTCTTGCTCCGGCAATGATTACAATATTTGTTTTCTTCCTTCTGCCCGTGCTTGCCGCTTTCTTAATGAGCTTTACGGATTTTGATATTTATTCGCTCGGCAATTTTTCCTTTGCCCAATTTGTAGGATTTAGAAATTATATCGAAATATTCAACGACTCTTTGTTCTGGATCGCCTTAAAAAACACATTCTATTTTGTTATTGTAGGCGGACCATTGTCTATCGCCGTTTCACTCGGCGCCGCGCTGCTGATTAATTCCAAGATGATAAAGTTTAAAGGACTTTTCCGTCTGATCTATTTCACGCCGGTCGTAACTACGCTTGTTGCCGTATCAATACTGTGGAGATTTATCTATCATCCGAGGTTCGGAATATTAAATTATGTGTTAAGCCTTATCGGTATTCACGGCGTTGACTGGTTAGGCGACCCGCACTGGGCGATGCCCGCGATTATACTGATGGCTGTCTGGAAAAACTTCGGCTACAACATGATCATCTTTATTGCCGGGCTTCAGAACATTCCCGAAGATTTATATGAAGCCGCAAACATCGAAGGCGCTTCAGCGTGGAGGCAATTTAAAGATATAACCTTGCCGATGCTCGCGCCGACAACCTTGTTTGTAGGAATAATTACGATGATCGGATATTTCCAATTGTTTGCCGAGCCTTATGTAATGACGCAGGGCGGTCCGCTTAACAGCACGTTGAGCATAGTACTTTATATGTACCAGGAAGGATTCCGCTGGTGGAACATGGGCTACTCCGCCGCGCTTGCCTTCATATTGTTCTTTATAATTCTGATCGTCAGCCTGATACAGCTAAGACTCCAGAAAGAATCAAGCGTATGAAGAAAACGGTTTTATATATTATCCTAATTGCCGTGGCTATATTTTGCTTGACGCCTTTGGTCTGGATGGTCTCAACATCTTTAATGGCTACCGGGCAGTCGAA
>Ga0187812_1000059_pt1 | contig 39621 bp, 28 predicted proteins | sample NC_S_2_FD_130582 | JGI IMG/M metagenome (GOLD analysis project Ga0187812, IMG submission 130582) | Wetland sediment microbial communities from Neuse River Estuary, North Carolina, USA - ASW-S_2 | ecosystem: Environmental > Aquatic > Freshwater > Wetlands > Sediment | place: USA: North Carolina...
ACAGATTCCGCAGCGTTTGCATCGGGTAGTTCCTGGATTCTAGCAGCAGAAACAACATTGATGATTTTATCAGATTCCAGTTGTTGATTGATAGCAGAATTTTGCCCGCTTGCTTGTGCAGTAACTTCTACTGTTTTTCCTTTTACACCTACAGATTCTAGGTTAAAATTTTGCACAACAGTTTTGCCATCTGCAACATTTATAACAAATTCTTCGAATTTATATCCTATATATGATGCACTTATAGTGTATTTCCCTACAGGAACATTCCTAATGAAATATTTTCCATTCCGATCAGTAGCAGCACCCATACTTGTATTTTTAAGAATTACATTGACTCCAATCAGTGCTTCGCCTGTTAGAGTATCCTTAACACGACCCTCAATATTGCCGTTAGCTGCATATGTATAAATTGTACAAGAGAAAGTTATTAATAATAACAAACTTATACGGTAAAAAATATTATGCATTTTGACCTTTCTCGTTATTTCATTAAATTTTTTCTTATGTTGTATTTTATTACTGAATTGCAATTTTACCGCAAAGCTTTAATTAATCTTTTCTTCTAAAAAATCTTTCATCAACTTAGGTATTACAACTTGCTTCCCTGTGCCTTCTATTGCTTTTCGTTCTAAATGTAATCTCTCAACAATATCTTCAAAGTCTAATTTATTTTGCGGAGTTGCTAAACTAACGATTATAAATGCCACAGCCCCAACAATAGTGGCAGGTATAATTGGGTTTTCCCAGAAACCAGTTATATGAGGCAACAACAAAATTACAAGTGAAACAATTGGAGTAACTATAAGAGCAGCAAGTGCCCCCTGCCAGGTTCCACGTTTCCAAAACCGTCCAAATAGAATAATAACTGACAGGCCACTGATGGTTAAAGGTAGAAATTTGATGATAAAGCCCACAATAGATTCTGCTCTGAGTGCTATTGCAGTTGAGATTACAAAAGCTAAAGCTAAAGTACTGCGGATAGCAACAAGGGGTTGTTTTGCGTAGTGCCCAGTTATAAGCGGATAAATATGTCTAACGAAAAAAGTTCCAGTACTTATAGCCGCACCATTTGCTGCAGAAAAGATCCCAGAGGCTATTGATACAACTACTACTGCTGCAACCCATGGAGGTAGTACATTAGCAATGAGCCATGGGACACATTGATCAGGCGATGATAGATGCATGTTGAGTTTGTAGGCATACATTCCTACTATTCCTATTACAACTGAAAAAATAACTTCTAAGGTCCCAGCAATAATCATACTTTTCTTTGCGCTATTTTCACCTGACGCACTGAACATGGTTTGTCTTCTTGTCGGATCTGAAATAACACTAAGTATAAGTGTTAGTATTAAACTAATAACAGCCCATTGCCCTAAAGATGAAACTCCGAGAAATGAAAAATACTCATGGGGAACAGCATTCCTGAGGCCAGCAATTCCACCTGAATTATTCAATATTGTTTCAGTCAAAAAACCAAATCCGCCCAGAAGAATGATTGCTTGCAAAAAGTCAGTATATACAACTGATTTTAAACCACCGGGAATAGATATTGTCGCGGTAATAAAACCTGATAGAATAGTACATATAGAAATTGGTAAATCTGTAACTGCACTTAATACAGCAGCGCCACCCATTATTTGAACAGTCAACCAACATAAATTTGATACAAACATAACAATGTAGGAGAATTCTACTACTGCACGATTACCAGCATAATATGCACTAACTTCTTCTACTATTGTCATAAATTTATAACGACGCATTTTTGCAAAAATAAGCCCTGTCAATATCGTTCCAAATCCTAATCCTATTGGATATGCACAACCTGCCCATCCATGCTGATATGCAAGACCAGAACCTCCAATAATAACTCCGGTTCCTATTCCTGTGGCTGTAATAGTACCAGTAAGAATCCAAAAAGAAAGCTCGCGACCACCCAAAAGGTAATCTGTAGCTATCTTTACCTTTTTCATCCAGTAAATGGATACACTTAACATAAGACATGCATAAATAATTAAAGCTATAAGTATTGCACTTTGTGTTGTCATTTTTTACTTAGTTTAAGATTATATTTTTTGTTCCATACTTTATAAACCTCCCATTGATAAATTCCCAATTTCTCCTTTTGACTCCACATTTCTTCTAACCCTTTTATCTCCCACAAACTAACTCCTTTTCTTAGATTCTCCTCCAAGTAGTCATTAGCTTGCTTAGAAAGTTCTAATTCTTTAATCACTTTATCTTCATTTCCTTTTGGAATTACAACTACGCCATCATCATCACCAATAATTAAGTCTCCAGGGTGTACCTTTACACCGCCGCAGTCAATCGGTACCTGGATATTACCATTCCACTTTGTAATTCCATGAGTTGGTACCGTATAACGACAGAAAACCATAAAATCTACCTCTTGAATATTTTTTGTATCATGTGCACCCCCATCTATTACTGCACCCACCACACCTTTTTCCTTAAGCCAACGACTTAATCCAGAACCAATACCACCATGTTCAAATGGGTCTTTTCCAGCAATTATTAAAATTTCTCCCTGTTTTATTTCTCTGATAACATTCATACAGATTGCATGATGTTCATTTACTGTAAAAGCACGACCGATAATTTTTTGTCCTTTCACTAAAGGTTTTATTTCTTTTGCCATAACAAAAGTTAAACCTTCTAGATAGGCTACATTGAAAGTGGAATACGATTTCAATATTTTTATATATTTGTCTTGCATAATTCTGTTGTATATTTATAGATATAAGTCTTTTTAATAAAATAAAGAAACTAAGCGAAATTATTTTTCAATTCTTTCCAATCATTTAGAAATTGTTCTAAACCAATATCAGTTAATGGATGATGGAATAACTGTTCCATGATAGCAAACCCCATTGTTGCAACATCTGCACCGGCAAGAGCTGACTCAAGAACATGCATCGGATTCCGCAGTGCTGCAGATAATACTTTCGTCTCGTATCCGAAATTATCATATATTTGTTTTATCTGCATTATTAATTTCATTCCATCAGTACCAACAGCATCTAATCTTCCGACGAAAGGGCTTATATAAGTTGCACCCACTTTGGCAGCCAACAAAGCCTGCACTGCCGAAAAACATAATGTACAATTTACTTTTATGCCTTCTTGGCTAAGTACATAAATTGCCTTTATACCTTCTTTTATAAGTGGAATCTTTACAACTATGTTATTTCTTATTTTTACAAAATCGTAGGCTTCTTTTAATATACCATTCATATCAGTAGCAGTAACTTCAACGCTGATGTCTCCTTCTGGAAGTATGTCGCAAATCTCTTCCACTAATGGAATGAAAGCACGCCCTTCCTTAGCAATGTGGCTTGGGTTCGTAGTCACACCGTCAAGTATTGCCCAGCTTTTTGCTTCTCTTATTTCATTAACATTTGCTGTGTCTAAGAATAATTTCATTTTTATAACTTTCTCAATAGATTTAAAATTTAATTTTCAATTCCGTATTTAGCATCCAATCTCTAGTTATTAGAAGAACCAATTCAAATTAATTTGCGGCTTCCATGCCTGCAGGCAAGCTAGCTTTCTGTTCATAGATTACTTTGCCTTCTTTTATTACAAGAGAAACATTTATTTCGTCATCGAACAAAATAATATCTGCAGATTTTCCTTTTTCAATGCTGCCAATTTTACTATCAAGTTTTAGTAGTTTTGCTGGGTTAATCGTTGCCATTGCAACTGCATCCTGAACTTCTAAACCGCCAAATTTAACTGCATTAAATACACATTCATTCATCGTAGCAGTGCTGCCTGCATACAGTTTCCTGTCGATTGTCATTGCTATTCCTTCTTCAACTAAAATATGATGATTGTCATGTAAATCGCCAAGTGTGTATTTGCCATCTTCCAGACCGGCGGCCCTTATAGCATCTGAAGAAAGAATAATTTTATTTACCCCCTTATTTTTAAGGACCAGCTTAAATAACGGCTCTGGTACATGTTGCCCATCATTTATTACTTCCACCCATAGCTTTTCCGTCAGCAGCGCAGCCTCTACAACCCCTGCAACTTTATCAAGCCCTTCCCGCTTTACCGTTGACATTACGGAATAAATATGCGTAACCATTTCGAACCCAGAGTCAATCGCTTTCATTACTTCTTCAAAGTTAGCATCACTGTGCCCGATTGAAGCTACAACCCCTTTTCTAACTAGCTCAGAACAGAATTCTAAGACACCTGGAATTTCAGGGGCCTGGGTAACAATTTTTATAACGTCCAGGTAATCATAAAATCTTTTGTAATCCTTCTGAACCGGCGTCAAAATAAATCTTGGATTATGAGCCCCCAACTGCGCCGGAGAAATATAAGGCCCTTCAACATGAGCTCCAAGTATTATTTTACCCAAACCTCCGCCCTGCGAATAAGAGCGAATGGATTTTAAAACTTCTACCGATTTTTCTATACTAGCCGAGACAAGAGTAAGGAGCATGTTTGTAACTCCATGCCTCGAATGAAAGCCTGCTATCTGATTGTATGCATCATTAGTACCGTCAAGTGTATCGCTTCCGCCACCGCCGTTTATCTGTATATCGATAAAGCCAGGAGAAATGAATTTACCAGCGGCGTCAATTACTTTAGCATCAGATGGTATCGAATATCTCGCTTTTTGTCCGACATAAATAATTTTTCCATCTTCAAATGCGACAATACCGTCTTCAATAACTCCAGATAAAGTAATACATTTTCCATTTTGTATGACTATTGTAGTATTCATCAATCTGCAATTCCTAGTATATGTTTTGGTTTAGTGGCTGTATTTTTGTCTGTAATTACTTTCCAGTCTTTATGATTTCTAATATGTGTGACAGGATAATCATCCCCGGGAGTTCCAAGAACAGCCAATCTAAGAACAGTATTTGCCCAATCAAGTTCAGGTACATCATTGCGGCAGAATAATCTTATTCTGTTAGATGAAAGAATCTGCTTCATACCAATAGTTAAAGCTCTATCCGGAAAGTTTATTAAATCACCGCCTACTCCTTCTCTAATACAATTTATTGTAATTGTAAAATTATTAAGAGACACTAATCTTGGATCAGTTTCGGCAATTCCCTGTTCCGGCTCATTAAATGCGACATGCCCGTGAATCCCTATACCACCGTAGCATGTTTGAATTCCACCCAGGCTTTCTATCATATCTTTTAGTTTATGTATATTTTCAGACGATGGGAAAATCAATTGATTATCAGGTATTGAAAGTTTACGTTCAATCTTAGAAAATATTTTCTTAATACCGCTCTTAAAGCTTAAGAAATGAGTCTCGGGCAGCTCATTTCCGTATTTATCTGCATATTCATCCATAAAAAAGAACGTGCAGTTCTTCAAACTTATTTGCTCGTCGTTTACATGGTTAACAAATACAGGATATTGAGGAACCGGACCATAAGGTAGAATTAAAACTGTAGGTTTATCGCTTTTGTTGTTATTTTTGATCTCATCAGCTAAAGTGCGTGCAAAATGTCGGTGCAGTTCACCAAGTGATTCCAACACCAGCAGTTTACCGTTAGACTTCTTAATTAGATCGTCAACACTTAGTTGTAATAATTCGCTTATCTCTTTTGCTCTTTCCATATTTTTTTCCTTTAGTTTAAATAGTTAGTGTTTGAAAAATCGAATTGTATTGTTCTTCCATTCTCAAGCATTGGAGAAGACGATTTTTAGTATTCTGAATATGACTTTTCATTTTCTTTTCAGATAAAGCCGGGTCCTTAGCTTTGATTGCGGCAGCTATCTCAAGATGCTCTTTTATTATTATTTCGGAAAAGCTTTCCATGCTGACTGCGGGAAATCTTAATTTATGAATTTGTCCTAGGAGTTTTGAAACCGTTGACTGAAGTTTTTTGTTCCCTGCAGTCAGACAAATAAATTCGTGAAGTCTTATACCTGCTCTTAACGCAGTTTCACTGTCTTTATTTTTTGATGCCAAAAGCAACTGTTCCTCAATCTTACTAAGGGATTTAATTTCGTCATTATTAATTTTTTCGGCAGCAGTGTATGCAGCAAAACATTTTATTGCAAATGTAAGATCCATTATTTCTTCGATATCATCTTTTACAATGTTTGAAACATAAGTTCCTTTATAGGGAATATTCATAATCAATCCGTCATTTTCCAGTTCTAAAAATTTCTCTTATTGAGTCCTGGTAATTGAGAATTTCTTAACAACTTCTTCTTCAGTTATTGTATGATCAAATTGCTTTACATGAAATTATATCTGTTCTAAGTTGGAAGTGAGCCTCTTTTTTTTGATATTTTCATTTTCATGTTGGTTAAAACTGTAGATGTATATCCTGTGCATCTAAAATCAAATGATAGAGTGAATACCTACACAAGGCTGGGAAAAATTTACAAAATTGATTGCATGTTGACCGCTCAAAACCAAATCAATATCATGTGCTATGGAGTCAATTACTTTATCTTGAGATTCTCTTGTAAATCCACCTATATGTGGCGTTAATATTACATTATTCATCTCATTTAACTTTGACTTGTCCGGAGGCTCTTTCAATCTTACATCAAGCGCCGCTCCTTTTAGTCTGCCGCTTTCCAAAGCCCGGATTAAATCTTCTTCCACTATTACATTCCCGCGTGATGTGTTAATCAAATAAGCACCCAGCTTTATCTTGTCGTATGTTTCCTTGTTGAACAAGCCTATTGTATCTTTGGTAGAAGGAAGGTGAACACTTATCACATCGGACTGCTCTAACAATTCATCTAGTGTTTTTGCCTGAGTAACAATTCCCTCTAATTCGGCTCCGTTATAATATTTATCATATGCTATTACCTTTATGCCAAATGAATATGCCCGGACCGCAACAGTCTTTCCTATTTTCCCAAAGCCCACAATTCCTAATGTTTTGCCGTAAACTTCTATTCCAAAATGTTCTTGCCTATCCCAGTTTCCAGCCTTTGTGGATTTGTCTCCCGAAGTAATTTTCCTCGCTAATGCAAGCATTAATCCTATTGCAAGTTCAGCTGTAGCAATAGTATTTCCGTCAGGCGTGTAGCATACTACAATGCCTTTCTTGCTCGCATAATCTACATCAATATTATCATATCCAACTCCTGCTCTTCCAATTATCTGCAAGGATGCAGCGCTATCGATTACCTTCTTATCTATTTTAGTCTGATTTCTTACTAAGATTGCTTTCGCATCTTTACTAGCTTCCGCTAGCTTAGCAGGATCTTTCCAGAGGTCGTTTTGTTTATCAATCTTGTACTTATTTATTAAATCATCCAAGGCTTTTCCTGTTATATTTTCAGGTATTAGAATATCCAATTTACTTTCCATTATTTTGTTATATAATTATCTTCTAAATACAATGATATTTTATGTCTATCTAATTTGGCTTAATATTTTACATTTCCCACTACTTTGGATGAAATTTCAGCGAGCAGGTTTTTTAATTTTTCCTATTTATCAAAGCTTTCGAATCTAGAATAAGTTCCTATCAGCCTAGACACAGCTTCGCCACGTGAGTCACATGGCAGTCAAAATTGTTTAATATGTTCGTTTCTCAAACTAACTAAATCTCATTAAATATATGAAATCTATTTAACTCTAATTTTTTAGTTGTTAGTTATGATATATCCGCCAAAAATTTCCCTAATAACCAGTGCAGCGGCACCTAACAAATGAGGACGAGATTTCAAAGAAGTAGGCAAAATTTTGATACTTCTCTTCTTTCCAAAATAAGCCCGCTGTTTTACTACGTTGTCGATTTCGGGATAAATTATGTTCCAAACTTGAGTTACTTTCCCGCCAACGATTATAGTTATAGGGTCTATTGCTTTTATTATATTTGATATTCCTAATCCTAAATAATAACCTGTTTGCTTGAGAACTTCTATAGCTGGCTCGTCTCCGTTTTTAGCGAGAGTAACAATATCTTGCATAAGAAAATTTACTGTTTGGGATATATCATTATTCTTTTTTGCGCTGTACCGTTTTACAGTAGCGCTATCTGAAGCATAAGATTCCCAGCATCCATAATTACCGCATCTGCATGGATTGCCCCCTTCATATATAACCATGTGCCCGAACTCTCCTGAAGCTTCATAACCTCCTTCTATAAGTCTGTTATTAACCATTATACCAGATCCAATACCTTCACTAATAGAAAGAAAGACAAAATTTGATAAGTCAACTTCATGGCTTCCGAACCATAATTCTGCTAATGCAGATGACTTAGCCGCATTACCTATTACTAAGTTTCTCATTTCAGGCAACCATTTACGTACTTGCACGCCTATATTAAAATCTTCCCAGCCAAGGTTAGGTGCAAAGTTAACTATAAGATTTTTTGAGTCTACAATACCGGCAACACTTATTCCCATCCCTTCTAATTTTATTATATTTAATTCATTGGATAAGGAGGTTAATTCCTTAATGCAGCATTCTATAAAATCTTCTGGATCTTTTGGACTAGTATTAATCGACTTAGAATTTTTGATGCTACCGTCTAAATCAACAATGGCAAGGTGAGTTACAGAAAAATCAATATTGATAGCACCGATATAATATTTATCAATCCTTAATCGCAAATCTAGTGGATTCCTACCTATGTTTCTGTCGCTATTAACAGTTTCATAGACTAATCCTTCTTCTAATAATTGTGATACAATTATTGTAATAGTGCTTTTAGTGAGACCTGTAAATCTTGAGAGGTCAGCTCTGGAAATTGGCTGCCTTTCTCTAATTGTATTTAACACCGTTACACGATTAATTCCCCTCACAATTTGAGAATTACCATTAATTATATTTGAACTTTTTGTATTCATTGAATTTTTTATATCAATTGTTTTGTTCGTTTCTCAAACTAACTATACAATACTAAATAAATTTACTTTTAAAGTCAAGAGTTTTTTTAATTGTTATAAAGAAATTATGTATGAAGATAGCACATGCATGCAAAGTGGCTATAATTAAAATCTAGAATAGATTTTTTAATGGTACAATTACATCAAAGTTGTAGAGTTAGGTTCTGGAGGCTGAGAACTTGATGGAGTTAGGATGGTTCTCAAGTTTATGTGTCTTTTTTTTTATAAAATTATCAACTGAATGTAATTTTCTTTTGACTCTTCAAAAGGTTCTCCCCTGCCTTTTGATACATGCGGAGTCAAGCCCGGTGCGGGGTGACACTGGGCTTCCTTTTTATTAATAATGATTTATATTTTACCAACCAAATCTATTCTTCCTTCTTCTCCTCTTACTCTAAGTCTCCTTGCGTAATCAGTCTATGACACACCGTACATATACAACTTTCATATTCTTCCTTAGCGTATATTATTGAATAGCACCATGGGCATGCAAAGTAATGGATGTATCGTTTACCTTTCGACATGATTATCTCCTTTAGCTCCTTTACATAAAAATACCCGGCACAGAATTACTCTGCGCCGGGTTGACGATTATTTATTCCTTAGCTTCCCATAACAGTATGGACAGTCGGTCCCGTTGCTCCTATGGTCTGCTGTAGCCTTCCATACATGGTCAGTATTGTTATTACATTGCCAGATGTATCTTACTCCCGAATGTGCATAGATTATATCTCCGCTGAGTCCATTATTTAATGTCGGATGTAGCTGAGAGGCTAACTCCGGATACCTATATGAAAGACTCCTCTCCCGCGGGGGAAGCTTCCTATCCTTTATCATCGAGTAATACTCCCTATTATTCCTAAACTTACCTTCTTCTATGTAATCATCGATAAGCTTGTTTTCATTTTCATTCAGATTGATATTTGATTTTATTGCCTTAAGTAAGTCTACAATATCATCTGGCACTACTTCTCTATTTTCAAGAACCATATCAAGCGCGGATATCTTATCTAACCCTTTATCTCTCACCCGGACTAATGATATATTATTCCGGCTAAGCACGTCATTCTTTTCTTTATCTTTACTGAGTCTACTTTTATGATAATAATAACTGTCGTACTCAATACCCACATTTATCTCCGGTATGTATACGTCAATCTCCATATCATACTTTATAGCTTTGTTAGCTTGAGGAAAGATAGCTCGCATTTCAGTTAGTATTCTTATCTCACTCCTCGATATCTTACTGTTACACTTAGGACAGCCGTTACCGTTATTCCTATTGGCTACAGTTGATCTGTATGTATGCTTCCTCCCGCATTGCCAGTATACCTTTTTATTTGAGTAAGGTAGTACATCACGGGAAGTAAGACTGCCGTTTTTTGTTGTATGCCATTCTATCGAAAGCTCGGGGCTTTCTATAGCTAAGTTATATTCGCGTGAGGCTAGCTGATGATTACAATAAGGGCAGCCATCTATTCTGCTTCTTCTAGAAGTTGACATCTTCCATTCATGTCCCTTAGAGCAGACCCACCAGACCTCTTTATCTGAGAATACTGAGATACCATCCGGGGTAAGTCTTCCATTCTTAGTAGGATGGAATTCCCTTGAAAGATCCGGTCTTAACGAAGATAAGCTGTTTCTCTCGGAGACTACTCTCCCGCTGCATGACGGACAGCCCGTACCGTGGGTCCTATGATTAACAGTTGCCTTATACTCATATCTGCAAGTTTTACATTTCCAGTAAGCCATGTATCTCGAACCAGGCAAGACATCATTTGGAGTCTTGTCGTTCATCGTAGGATGCCATTCGGCTGCTAACTCTGGGTTAACTTTTGCGAGGCAATTATCTTTACTTACTCTCTGGTTAGCGCAGTAAGGACATCCGCTCCCTATGTTTCTGCTGTACACAGCAGCCTTCCATCTATGGTCTTTATTATTACTACAGACCCAATGAACTTTCTTCTTCGAGCCGTAGGTTACATCATTCGGACTAAGTACCCCATTTCTTTCACTGTCCCATTCCTTTGCAAGTTTCGGGTTTACATTTGATAGGGAATTATTTTTTGCCGTTGTAATATTTCCTTGCATACTATTTCACCTTAGACGGCTTAAATAGTAGCTCAAGTTTACTTACCATGCGAGTAAAGAATGTCTCCTCTTGACTGATGGGAGTAGGTACCGGGCTGGTAACTTCAGCAGCAGCCACTACCGCGGGACTATAGTTCTTTTGTCTTGGGTAGTACCTCTGATGATTTCTCCTTCGACCATTATTATGATACTTCTTATAGTGAGGTTTAGTACCATTTGGGTTGTTGGATTTGTGTTGGTTGTTGTACATAAGTGTTCCTTATATTTATTTGATTTGAATTATTTAAAAAAATGATAGCCTATTTACTATTTTATATATGTTTTATCCCGTCTAAGATTAACTTGAGCTGATTTCACTTGGATATATAGATTAGTGATGAATTTGAGGTGTTTTCGAATGAGGTCCCAGTTGATAGCTGTCGCTGCCTATTAAAGGCAGAAGTGAAGTGTTAGTCTTCGTAATTAAAAGTAATGCCCGCCTCATCTTCTTCATCAGGTAAACAAAGAGACTAGCGGGCATCGTTGGTCGTTTCCACTGACCTTTTTTCCAGGAACGGAAAACTTCTTAACTATTTTTTAATAACACACAAAAGATTGGGGTAACTTAGGATAGTAAATAAAAGTAGTAGTGTTAGTAAAAAGTGCTATAGATTGTTGTTAGGTTAGATGGTATAGCTTCAACAACAATCGGAGTGAGTCCTTATAGAGGTTTGGTTTACTATAATCTTATAGGAATTAACGGCATGGGTAATTGGTAAAATTGGAATATATTTACTCAATTCACTTATCAACAATCTGTTGTGAGTATAACAAGTTTATTAATGCTATCAAATGAAAAGAGCCAAATTTTCCACTGTGTTATTTTTGCTTCTCGACAAGCAATCGTTCACAGACAGTGTGGCTCAATGCTTCATATGTTCTTTTGTTATAACTAACTATCATAGTTTGATCAAATGGCTCGATGGATTTAATTTTCATTTTCACACCCAAGCGTATCTCGCGGCTGTTCAGGAACTTTAAAAATTCAACTGATGTATTAATCACTTCAGACAGCTTTATAGTTTCGCCAACCTTGCAGTCAGATAGTTTGGTGTATTCATTCCAAGCCATTCTTCCGTTTTTATCGGGAATAGGTGAACCGTGAGGATCAATATTAGGATAACCAAGCAACTCATCCATCTTTTCAAAAAAAATTTGGTAACTGATATGTTCTATCTGTTCTGCAATATCGTGAACACTTTCCCAGCCGAATCCCATTTTTTCTACAAGAAACATCTCAGTTAGACGGTGTTTTCGTAAAATCAATGACGCTTCCTTTTTCCCTTTATTAGTAAGCCGTAAGGGCTTATATTTTTCATAGTGGACCAATTTCTTCCGTGCCAAAGCCTTCATCATGCTTGTAACAGTAGGCATTTTTAATCCCATTTTTTTTGAAAGCTCATTAACATTTACCTCTCCGGATTCTCCCGAAAGGGCTAATAAGGCTTTAAGATAATTTTCTTCTGTAAATGAATTCATGCCAAAAATATCCAGATATTTTTCTTAAATATAATTGTTTTTGGTGGATTCTACAAAATATGGGATATATCTCTTGACTCGTGTTTCGCAAAAAGTTATATTAGTTAAAGTTATTTGTTAGGTTAATCTAACATTTATAAATAAGGCTCTAAAACCCTTTATTTGTACAAGGTATAATTAATGGTCAGGTAAAGGTAAATTTAATATAAGTTTGGAACTATTTGCAATATTAAGAAAACTGAGTTTATGTCGTGTTGAATAAACAAATACGTCAAAGGAATATTTATGATTAAGTTAAGAGCTATTGTCATTATGTTATTATTTTCTGTGTCAGCTTTCGGCTCCATAGTGCAGGATACAAACAATGTATCACGGGACAAAAACAGTTTCAATATTTTTAATCCTATACCTATAAATTTAATGCGGAAAATGAGCGCTGACCGTCCTGATAAGACAGATTGCCCATTTACTGTAGATGCAGGGCACTTTCAGGTCGAGATGGATTTTATTAATATGACTTACAACCAACCTAATTCCGAACGTGGAAATGTACGCTCGACTTATGTCGAGCTAGCACCGGTGAATCTAAAAGTAGGTCTACTAAACAACCTCGACTTCCAGTTAGTATTTACATCTTATCGTTGGGAAAAAACAACTAATTTAGATAACGGATTGATTACGCAAAATGATGGTTTTGATGGAATTACACCACGCTTCAAAGTGAATATTGTTGGCAATGACAGTGGATTTTTTGCTCTAGCACTTATTCCCTTTGTGACTTTACCTTTACACAGGCACAATTTCGGAACTGCCTTGGTAGAAGGAGGTTTGGGAATCCCATATTCCTTTGATATTCCGGGTTGGGATGTTCGTTTTCAAACTACATTTCTTTTTAACCGAAACAATGCAGGCTTAGCCTATCACACAGAATATGATAACTCTGTAAGCATAGGACATTCACTAATTGGCAGGTTTTCTTTATCAGGAGAGTTTTTCAGTAGTGTCAGCACAGAGAACGCATCAGGATGGGTCGGAACTATTGATACATGGCTGACATACCAAGTGTTTGATAATCTGCGACTTGACGGAGGCACTTATATCGGCATAACTTTGACTGCAGAAGATTGGCATCCATGGCTGGGTATGTCCTGGCGTTATTGATTGAGAAGTAATTTGAGTTTGAAAGGGTTAAAAAATTTATGTTGAGCAATAGATGTCATTATTAAGATAGATTAATTAGCAATTTCCGAAATATTTGAAAAGGTCTCTAAGACCAGCGGATAAACAGTAATTTCCATTCCGGATTTATCTATACTGAATAATAATATTCTTATTGATGCTTCCGTCGCAATGAGTTTTTCCAAATTTCAACAATTGGTTCATGTGTTTAATTGTGAATTCCAGATAAAATATGAAATTAAGGAGTGCAAATGAAGAAAGAGAAGTTTGACGGCAACAGTCAGGATAATCCGCTAGAGTCTGTAATAAAAGGAAGTGATTCTGGTGCTGAGATCAGCCACCTCTCTTTGGAAGGTGTACATGGAACAGTGAACGTACCTGATCATACTGCCGGTTTCTGGCAGCATTGGAAAGCCTTTGTTGGACCGGCTCTTCTGATAAGCGTTGGATATATGGACCCAGGAAATTGGGGTACCGATCTAATGGGCGGTGCACAATTCAAGTATGGTTTATTATGGGTTGTCGGCATCGCAAGTTTGATGGCTATCTTCATGCAAGTTATTGCAGCCCGGCTTGGTATAGTGACCGGCAAAGATCTTGCGCAGTGCTGCCGTGATTGGTATCCCAAATGGTCACGCTGGCCGAACTGGTTATTCACAGAAATTCAAATTGCTGCATGCGATTTGGCGGAAGTACTTGGAAGTGCTGTTGCACTAAACTTATTGTTTCATATTCCGCTTCTATGGGCGGTGATCATTACGGGTTTTGATGTATTGCTTCTTTTGGGTTTGCAGCGTTTCGGAATGCGCACAATTGAAGCTGTGGTTCTTTTGCTTATATCTACTATTGGCGTGTGCTATTTCATTGAGATTTTTATTCTACCCCAAACACAGCCAAGCTTTATGGATATGGGTAAAGCACTTATATCTCCGTCATTTCGTCAAGTCGGAATGCTTTATGTGGCAATCGGAATTGTTGGGGCGACTGTTATGCCGCATAATTTATACCTGCATTCAGCGCTGGTGCAAAGCCGGAAACTACAAAAGGATAAAGCATCCATTAAGAAAGCGATCAGGTTTAATACAATCGATTCGGTTGTTGCATTGACTATTGCGTTTTTCGTAAATGCAGCTATTCTTGTGCTGGCTGCAATAGTATTCTATGGTAAGTCGAGCGTAACATTAGCAGCAGGAGAAATAATAAAATTTTCAGCCGACAGTGATTGGATCCGTGTTGCATATCTTACGCTTGCTCCCCTATTAGGTGTAACAGCTGCCAGTGTACTATTCGCAGTTGCGCTTCTTGCAAGCGGGCAAAGCAGCACCATTACAGGCACGCTGGCAGGACAGGTAGTGATGGAAGGATTTATGCACTGGCGAATCAAGCCCTGGGTACGCCGCATCATTACTCGTTCACTGGCAATTATTCCTACAGTTTTTATCATAGGAATTCGGGGTGAAAGCAGCGTAACAGACCTTCTAACTCTTAGTCAAGTGGTGTTGGCGCTACAGCTTCCTTTCGCAATGTTCCCAATGCTACAATTTACAAGCTCTCGCCAACGAATGGGGGCTTGGAAAATCGGTTGGTTTTTATTGATCGCTGGCTGGGCAAGTGCTATATTAATCACAGCATTGGATATTTATGGTTTGCCGGACTCTCTAGCAGCAGCGTGGAGGGTTATTGTCGGTGGATAAAAACTTTCACCAAAAAAGGAATAACTATGTATAACAAAATCCTCGTAACACTGGATGGTACACCAGCCGATAAAGCAATTATAGAACACATAAAGCAGCTTGCCGTATTGGCAAACAGCCGGGTTATGTTACTTCACGTAGCAGATGGATGGGCGGCACGAACCTTTGGGCCTGATGCAGTTAGCCCAGAGGTTGACCAAGATATTGCATACCTTGAAAAAATTAAAGCTGAATTTCGTTCTAAAAATATTCAAGCAGAATCTGAACTTGCCTATGGAGAACCGGCTAAAGAAATAATCAAGTGGACTCAAAGAGAAAATTGCGACCTCATCGCGATGAGCACTCATGGTCATAGGTTTGTCTCCGATTTATTTTTTGGGACAACAGCAACGCGGGTTCGTCATAGTATTAGTGTCCCGATACTTCTTCTTAGAGCCAAATAATAGATCAATTCAATAGCGGTGATGAGCAGAGTGAAGGAAAAGACACATGGGTTCAAATAAATTTATTGTTTGTCCGTTTAATCTGAAAATAAAAGTATATATGAAAATGAATAGCATTGCGAAAGAAGATTATCTTAGTACTATTTTTTTGAATTAGTAAAATTAAGCAAAAAGAATCGGTATAAAATTTTTCATTTAATTGTGGTCTTATTCTAAATATTGTTTATCTACCATCTATATGGGGTCGAAAAAAGAAGAAGAGATAATCTCTTATTTGAATACATTAAACAAAATTTAAAAAACAATCTAAATATTTCTATGAATTCATCAGAGTATAGAAGTCAAACATTTGCAATTCTCCTTTCTTTTTCAATTGGGATTGTTATGCTTCTTATTAAATGGTATGCATATAGCATTACCGGATCGACGGCTATTTTCTCAGATGCGGCAGAATCAGTTGTACATATTATTGGTGTTGGATTTGCAGTTTTTAGTATGTGGCTAAGCCGTCAGCCTGCGGATAAAGGTCATCCCTATGGTCATGATAAAATTAGTTTTTTCTCTGCAGGCTCAGAAGGTGGACTAATAGTATTGGCTGCATTATATATCATATACATTTCAATTAAGAAACTAATCTCATGTATAGAACTATCTAACCTTGATAAAGGTACTTTTTTTACTTTAAGTGCAGCTATTATCAACATTTTCCTTGGAGGTTATTTAGTTTGGAAGGGTAAAAGAACCAAATCAATAATACTAATTGCCAACGGCAAACACGTGCTTGCTGATTCATGGACAAGCTTTGGAATTGTTATAGGGTTAGTTTTAACTCTGATAACTCATTGGTTAGCATTTGATCCAATAATTGCGATAATTGCAGCATTAAACATTCTATGGGCTGGCGGAAAACTTATAAGACAATCAACCGGTGGTTTGATGGATGAAGGCACATTAGAATTAAGAAAATCAATTCTAAAGATTCTTGACTATGAAACTGCAAAACGAAATTTACAATACCATGAACTGAGATATCGAGAAAGCGGCAATGCAGTCTGGGTAGAATTTCATCTTCTTTTCACAAAAGGTACATTGTTGGAAGATGCACACAAGTCTGCTACTGAAATAGAAGAGTTATTAAAACTTGAACTTTCTTCTACAGTCAATATAATTACGCACTTAGAGCCACTTGAAATGCATAAAGAACATCATAAAAAAACAAATTTGTGATAGTTGTATTGCTTCTAGGAAAGAATTAAATTTAATTATTAACGAGATGATTCGATAAATTGTGGTGTTCTGTTCGAATAACTAACAACATAGTCAAAAGGGTGAGAGAGCCTATTGAAGAAAAGTCAAATGAAAAAAAAAGCAGCTATGATAGATAAACGAATTTAAATATTTAAGAATATATTGAGCAGAAGCATGGGACTAACTTCAATGCAGGTACAACTAGGGGGGCTGATCTCTTTTACCTAATTGTTTTTCCAGCCTGGGGATAAAATATCAGAATTAATTTTATTTGTAATCCGGAATTTATTAACAAGTGAGTTAAGGTTTCTAATTATTAATTGCAGTTCATCCGAAGCAGATTCAATTTCAGCGGTCTTATCATTATTCGCATTTGATAAAACGTCAATATCCTTAAGGCTTTGGCTGATATTTTCAGCGGAAGTAGATTGAACTTCACTAGCGCCTGCAACCTGTGAGATGAGTTCAAGAGTTGTTCTACCGCTTTGGATAATATTATCAAGCGACTGTATCGTCTTTTGAGTTAACACATGACCTTTTTCAACTTCTTTATTTCCGACTTCTATTGATTCAATAGCATTTACATTTTCGCTTTGCAGATTTCTAATCATAGAGCCTATTTCCTTAGTTGCCTTAGAAGTTCTTTCCGCCAATTTCCGGACTTCATCAGCAACAACGGCAAAGCCTCTTCCCTGGTCGCCGGCTCGCGCAGCTTCAATCGCGGCGTTTAGAGCCAATAAATTTGTCTGGTCTGCAATGTCGTCAATCATTTGAACTATTTCACCGATTTGATCACTTGAATTTGCCAGATCATTTATGGTGGAGGTAGTATTACGGACAACCGCGGCTATTTTATTCATGCCGTCAACTGTCTGATTAATTATTTTTCCTCCGTTTGCTGCCAGCTCGGTAGATTTTTTAGATGATTCGGCTGCAACGTTAGCGTTCTGGGAGATTTGCAATATCGTTGTAGACATTTCTTCGATAGCTGAAGTAACATCAGCAGTACGCTTTGTTTGTTCGATAGAACCAAAAGAAATTTCTTTGCTGAGCCGTGAAATTTTTCCGCTTACGTCTGAAGTATGGTTAACGGAATCAGTAACATCCGAGATTATTTTTTCGATGGAATCAGCAAGAGCGTTTACATCGTTCTTTATAATAGCGTATTCACCTTTGTAATTACCTTTCATTCTCACCATGAAATTTCCATCGGACAAATCTTTAAGAACTTCACCGGACTCTTTTATTGGTTGAATAATTGAATCAAGAGTGGCGTTTACACCGTTTATAATATTTTTAAATTCGCCGCTGTGTTTATTGGCGTCGGCTCTATATCTTAAATTGCCCTGCAAGGCGGCATCGGCAAGCAGTTTAGCATCATTTGTAAGCGCTCTTAAGCTATCTTTAATAGTCTGAAAAGCTTTGCCTAAATTATCTTTATCCGAAAGCAACACAACTTCTTTCTCAAAATTGCCTCCGGCAAATGACAGTCCAAGCACAGCTCTATCTTCCATAGACTTATTTAATTTAAATACGGAATTATTCAACTCGCCTATTTCATCTTTTCTTTTAAGATCATCTAAAGAAACGAATTCACCGTCGGACAATTTTTTAATCGCCGATATTGATTTATTAAGGTCTTTAGTAATCTTATTATTTATTAAATGCATTGCGATAAAATATGTAATTATAATTACCGCGAGTCCAAGTATAACGGCAGTTAAAATCTGGCTGAATAATTGAGAGTCCATACGCTTGAGAGAGTATCTAACGCTGACAACTGCTAAAGTTTCACCCGTCTTACTTGCATGACAAACATTACATTGATCATTTGCGTAAATAGGTTCTATAGTACGAAAGACGGAAATACCGTTAAACTTTTCCTCATAAGCCATAGGCTTGCCTGACTGCAAGACGGATTTTTCTTCGGCATCCATTGCATCTTCCGCATTATTCCTTATTCTATTTGATGAAGTTATTCTTAGGTCTGCCAAATTTTTTAGGTCCTTCATCTGGTTGATGTACGGATCTACTTTAATAATAGCTTGCGACATAGCCTGCACAAGCGAGCGGATCATAACCTGGCTTAAATTGTGAGATTCTAATTTTGCACTTTCTAATTTTGTTTGACTTTCCCTGGTTACCAATACAAAAATTAATATGCTAAACGCGATTGCTAGACTTATAGATACTATAAACCCTATCTTCTTATTTATGGATAATTTCATGTTTTTTCCGTAAAAGATAAATTTCAAGAATTCAGATAGTCCATTATCGTTTCCTAAAAACTTTTTTTAAGCTAATAATCACGATATCAAGTTGAATTAACAATTTTTTAACATCAATAATATGAGAAATACCAGTGCCCATTTTAACCGATTAATCAGAATAGAGAGTTTAAAAAAAATTTAATCATGATAACCGATTTCTTAATAATCTGATAACATTGGATTAAATATTCCTTAATACAAAAGGATTATTTTTTTGCATCTTATTTATATATTTAATTAGCCTTAACCGGCTAAAGGGATTTCAAATGAATAGATTTAGAATTTGCCTAAAAAAAGGCAGCGGATAAATTATGACTTCAACAGTTGGTATTAATTCCGTACTGGGTGATTTAGACCTATACAGCGCCTCTATAAGGACTTCCGATAATTTAATGGATGTCTTTAATATATTCGAAGAGAATAAAAGCCTGCCGGGTATTATTGTTACAGAGGAGAATAGATTTTCCAAGATGCTTCCGAGAACGAAATTTTATGAGGCAATGAGCAGACAGTTCATGTTTGAGCTTTTCTCAAAACGCAAAGTGAATTCTTTCTTTGACGATAACTATATAGATCATTCTTTATTCCTAAACTTTAATACTCCGATTCTGAACGCAGCGAACGAAGCATTAAAGAGAGAAGAAATTTACAGGCATGATCCTATAATTGTAAAGTTCGCGAACGACAGCTTGAAGCTGCTTGATTTTCATAAGCTTCTTCTTGCTCAAACACAGGTGCATCTGCTTACTTTTAAGTCATTGAAAGAGGCGAATGAATTTAAGAAGGATGTACTGGGAATGGCAGCGCATGATTTGCGCAATCCTATAAACGCAATATTAGGCTTCTCTTCACTTATTAGGGACATAAGTCCGGAAACCGATGAAATAAAAACTTACGCTAATTATATAAACGAAGCGGCGCAGCAAATGAACGGTCTGCTAAATGAATTATTAAATTCCGCGGCAAACGACGCCACAGAATTAGAATTGAATAGAATTAACTTTGATTTAATACCTCTTATAGAGGGAATAATTAATTCATTCAGACAGCAGGCACTTTCCAAACACCAATCGATAAAGTTTAACTGGAGCACAAACGAAATTTTTATAAATGCAGACAAACAGAAAATAAAGGAAGTCTTGGAGAACCTAATATCAAATGCAATAAAATATTCGGACAAGGAAAAATTAATAGAAGTTTATACTGAAAAGCGCGATAGCGAGATAGTGATAAAAGTTAAAGATGAAGGACCCGGCTTTAACGACAGCGATCTGAAAAAAATATTCAGAAGATTTCAAAGGCTAAGCGCAAAGCCAACGGGCAATGAGCCTTCAACAGGGTTAGGGTTATATATTGTTAAGAAAATTATTGAACAGCACGAGGGAGTAATTACCGTTGACACGGAATTAAACAAAGGCAGCACATTCAATATTATTCTGCCCCAAATAATTTACAATTCAAACCGGATGAATTAGATAAACTTATGAGCAAGCATAAAGGTATAATTATATGAATACGATATTAAACGATAACTTACGGCTGGAGAATAATCTTAAAGATAACGGGAAAATATTTTCGCAAGTTTATGACGAAACTTCAGACATTATGTTCCTTCTCAGCGTTAACGCGGATGGAAGCTTTACTTATCTTTCCGTTAACTATGCTTTTACTAAAATTGTCGGCTTACCAAAAAGCAAGTGTGCAGGCAAAAACTTCGGACAGGTGTTCCCCAATTCTTTTACGCTTGAAATGATTGAGATATTAAAAATGGTAAGTACAAAAAAATTAAAATATGAAACCGAAATAAGCCTTGAGCTAAAAGCAAAATTCTTTTTCCAGGCAACGGTTATTCCTATTTTAAATAATGCGGATGAATGTTTGTACTTTTTAATTGTTGCAAGAGATATTACGGAGCAGAAGAAACATGAAGTTGAACTGCTTGCCACAAAAATTAAAGCGGAAGAATCAAACAGATTAAAGGCTTCCCTTCTCGCAAATATGAGCCATGAACTAAGGACGCCTTTAAACGGGATATTAGGGTTTGCGGATATTCTGAGTGAAGAGTTAAAGAACCCTGAATATAAAGAGATGGCAAGCTTCATATCGAAGTCGAGCAAGAGATTATTAATTACGCTTCATTCCATACTGGAGCTATCGGTACTTGAAGCTGAAAGACAGGAAGTTTACAACACAACACTAATCATAAATGAAATAATAAGCGAAGTATCTGAACGGTATTTAAGCGATGCGAAATCTAAAAACCTAAGCTTGACTGTAAATATTCCCGGCGAACAAATAAAGCTTCACTTAGATGAATCTCTCTTTAAACAAATATTGAACAACTTATTAGACAACGCGATAAAATTTACTAAGATCGGCGGAATAACAATATCAGCTTCCGAGACAATTGAAGAAGGCAAATCTTATGTTGACATAAAAGTAATTGATACGGGCATCGGGATTTCCAAAGGGAACCTGGAGTCCATATTTAAAGAATTCAGGCAGGAAAGCGAAGGCTTCGGAAGATCGCACGAAGGAACCGGTCTTGGCTTAACATTATCAAAAAAAATGACCGAGCTTATGGGAGGCAAAATAATTGTTGAAAGCAAGAAGAATGAAGGCAGCGTTTTTACTTTAAGATTTCCTGCAATGATTACAAACAGCGGAAATTTAAAAACATTCCCGGACCTACAAATTACAAGCAAGAAAGCTTCACGCAAATTACAAAGGCTGCCTAATGTTTTGCTTGTAGAGGATAACGATATGAACAGCAAGCTTACCAGAGTATTCTTAAAGAATCTCTATAATGTTGAAGCCGCAGCAGACGCCGCTTCAGCGCTGCATCTTATTAACGAAAAGAATTACGATATAATTTTAATGGATATAAATCTTGGAGAAGGCTTAAACGGCGTGGATGTAGTTGAACAAATAAGAAAAATCGACAGTTATGAAAACGTACCCATAATAGCCCTTACCGGCTATGCATTAAATTTAGACAGGGCAAATTTTTTAAGCTGCGGGTTTACACATTATCTTGCAAAGCCGTTTGATAAGAATCAGCTGATAGACATGCTGAATAATGCGGTGCCGGTTTCCATTTAGAGAATTAAACACTTAATTTTTTAATTCCACTAATTTCTTAGCTGCTTTAATTTTTGAATACTTATCTCTGAAGTTTCTTACCGGCAGTTGCATAACTTTATTCAGACAATTGATTTCGTCCTTACTGTCGCCGAGTTTATCATAAGTCTTAGATAAGTTATAATACGCGGCAATTAGATTATTATCTAATGCTAATGCTTTTTGAAACATCCGTATCGATTCTTCGTAAGTACCTTCGGGTACGCCTCCCAGGAAAGACTTTGCAAACAGTTTTTCAAACCAATTTAGATTCGCGGCTTCCCTATTGTAAATGCCAAGAATAATATAAGGGAAGACATTTCCGGGATTCATCTGTATAGCTTTTTCGGCGTTTAATTTTACTTTCAACGCGTATTTTATTTTTTCCCTTCCTCCCTTAAACATCGCCAAATTGCCATAGGACAAAGCAAGATAAGTATATGATAGTGCGCTGTCAGGGTATTTGCTTTGTAATAATTCAGCCGCAGTTACAGCCTTATTGATGTACGCTTCAGCAGCATCATGATTATTCAACTCGAACATTTCCTCCCCGGCGTCATCATACGCAAGGGTAAGCTTTGTCATTACCTGATAATCATCCGGAGAAATTTTGAATGCCGTCTCATAACATTTTACGGCATTTATATTGTCATATTTTTCATGATACACATCGCCTTCATGCATGTAATCAGAGCCTGCGCCGGGCTTATAAAATACAGCAGCCAGCATTAAATGAAAGGCGAGATATATAATTTTTATTTGCATATTATATCAAACTGACAAACAAAATTTTATAAATGTATTTTCTCTGTATAAGATTAAGCGGTGTTGGAAAGCCGCAGTGATAAAAAAACATTTCGGTTTGTGTTAAGTGAATAAAAAGCCGCGAGGGAAAAATAACGGGACTAATATTAAGGTACTGTTAAATTTAATGTTGTTCGTAAAAGTAAGTATAATCTTTTCCCTCTAGACCTAACAAAGTGGAAACTTATTTGTACACCTCTTTTATGCTGTCCCGGCTACATAATTGGAAAAAAGACCAGCGCTAACTACCTAATTAAATTCCTTTATAAATAAGCTCAGAATTTAGAACCGTTTTTTAATCGTTCTTTATTTATGTTTTCAATATAACTTGAATAAAGATTATGATCCTAAACAATTTGTTTATGAGCTTTACCATTCCTTTCAATTAGGCAGAGAAATATAAAGCTCGGAAAGCTCGCCGTCATTAGCGGTAAATAAATAAGTGTAATGTGTATCGAGGAAAGTTTGCGTTTTACAGAATCATTTTAACTATCTAATTAAATTCCAACAGAATCTCCCCATACATTTCTGCTTTTTTTTATTCTATTTAATATAAATGATTGATCGGGATTTAGTAGCCTTGAAAGCATAGGGTAAGATCACTCACAATCAACACGGAAAGTGGGAGTTCCATGAAATAAAAGGTAATGAAAATATTTCAATATAATTTTGTCCTTTTGTCCCTTTGTCCTTTTGGGAGTAATAGATAAGACTGAAACGACACGGGCACAAAATGGGCAATGTCTAAGATTACTATTAGAAATTAAGCAGAATTCAAAGGATATTATGGATTACGGAGAATCCCTGTCTCTCCGCAAAATGAGATAAAACCTTTATCCAAACTTTAGGATGAAGGTTTTTCGATTTTCACTCCTCCTATCATTTTTTAATTAAGATGTAACACAGATTTTAACCTGTGCAAATTAATAGAAGCAAACCCACATTTTAATTTTTACATTATGAATTCTAAATTGAACTAAAAGCCGCGGACTTAGAATTGCTGAATAGCCCCTTTAATTTACCCGCTCTCGTTTATTTTATAATAATTAATACCTGTTGTGTGAATTAGAAAAGCAAGATGATAAACTGTTCCTCCATATGGCGGAACGGTTTACATTTTAATTCACACAACGGGTTATATAAGTATATTGGCATTCAAAACGATAAATGCTTTATAAGGAAAATAATAAAAACGGTATAGCCTATTTAATAAGTGAAAAATTTTTATTCTATATTATGCCTAACTACTATTTTAAAAGTCTGCTTAGATCATCATATTTTTGATGCATTGCGCAAACAATTTATCTCGGATTATGTCTTGCTAAATAAATTTTATTTCTATATTTTTTTACTGAGTTAATCGGCTAAGAAAATTTTTAACAATAGATTTACAGAAATTTAATTCTATATATTAATTATTATCAAGAAGGATTTTATATGGAAAATGATAAACATCCAAACCATTCAGCAGACAATTCTAACAATGAAAACAAGTGCCCCGTTATTGGGCACAGCGCAGGCAGAGGCACTTCAAACCGTGACTGGTGGCCTAATAAATTGGATTTACATATTCTCCGTCAGCATTCCTCCAAATCTAATCCGATGGGAGATAATTTCAACTACGCTAAAGAATTCAAGAAGCTCGATCTAAAAGCTGTAAAAAAAGATCTCATCAATTTGATGAAAAAATCTCAAGATTGGTGGCCTGCGGATTTTGGTCATTATGGACCGTTCTTTATCCGAATGGCTTGGCATAGCGCGGGCACCTACCGCATTGCGGATGGTCGCGGCGGAGGCGGCTCGGGCTCCCAGCGCTTTGAACCGCTCAATAGCTGGCCCGATAATGTTAACCTCGATAAAGCCCGCAGATTGATTTGGAAGGTTAAACAGAAATACGGTAAGAAAATTTCCTGGGCTGACCTTATTATCCTCGCAGGCAATTGCGCTCTTGAGTCAATGGGCTTTAAGACTTTTGGCTTCGGAGGCGGACGTGAAGATGTTTGGGAACCTTTAGAAGATATTTACTGGGGCTCTGAGGGCGAGTGGCTTGGAGACAAACGTTATTCCGGTGATAGAGATCTCGAAAATCCGCTTGCGGCAGTTCAGATGGGACTTATCTATGTTAATCCTGAAGGTCCTAACGGTAATCCTGATCCGCTTGCGGCAGCTCGCGATATTCGTGAGACTTTCAGGCGTATGGCTATGAATGATGAAGAAACTGTTGCGCTTATTGCGGGCGGGCATACTTTCGGTAAAGCTCACGGTGCCGCCGTCCCTGCTAAATACGTTGGACCTGAACCCGCCGGCGCCGGTATTGAAGAACAAGGTCTCGGATGGAAAAGCAGTTTCGGCTCAGGTAAGGGCGGCGATACTATCGGCGGAGGTCCGGAAGTTACCTGGACAACTACACCTACAAGGTGGAGCAATAATTTCTTTGAGAATCTTTTCGGTTTTGAATGGGAACTTTCTCAAAGCCCGGCTGGCGCTAAACAATGGGTTGCGAAGAACAGTCCAGCCGCTATTCCCGATGCCGCCGATCCAAATAAGAAACACAAACCGGCAATGCTTACTACCGACCTCTCGCTAAGGTTCGACCCTGCTTACGGAAAAATTTCACGGCGGTTCTATGAACATCCCGATGAGTTTGCAGACGCATTCGCTCGTGCGTGGTTTAAGCTTACTCACCGTGATATGGGTCCGAAAGCACGCTATTTAGGTCCTGAAGTTCCCGGAGAGGACTTGATCTGGCAAGATCCCATCCCGTCAGTTAAACATAAACTTATTAATAATAAAGATATAGCTGAACTAAAAACTAAAATACTTTCTTCAGGATTATCAGTCTCGCAGCTAGTATCAACCGCATGGGCATCGGCATCAACCTTCCGCGGTTCCGATAAACGGGGCGGTGCGAACGGTGCACGAATTCAACTTGCACCGCAGAAAGATTGGGAAGTAAATAATCCGGCACAATTAGCGAAAGTGCTGAAGAAGCTTAAAAGTATTCGAAAAGAATTTAACAACGCTCAGTCGGGAAGTAAACAAGTTTCACTTGCCGACCTGATTGTTTTGGGCGGATGTGCTGCTATTGAGAAGGCGGCAAAGAATGCCGGTTATGATGTAAAAGTACCTTTTACACCGGGACGAGGCGATGCACTGCAGGAACAAACTGATGTGGAATCATTTGCTGTTCTTGAACCGCTCGGAGATGGGTTCCGCAACTACTTGAGTTCAAAGTCCAATTACAGAGTATCGGCAGAAGAAATTCTCGTCGACCGTTCACAGCTGTTAACGCTTACCCCGCCTGAGATGACCGTTCTAATCGGCGGCATGCGTGTTCTTAGTACAAACTTTGACGGATCCAAACACGGCGTTTTCACCAAGCATCCCGGAACACTCTCTAACGATTTCTTCATCAACCTGCTTGATATGGGCACAACTTGGAAGGCGGTTTCGCAAACCGGAGATCTGTTTGAAGGAATTGACCGTGCAACCGGAAAAGTAAAGTGGACCGGAACCCGAGTCGATCTCATCTTCGGTTCTAATTCAGAACTTCGCGCTCTTGCCGAAGTTTACGGTTGTGAGGATTCAAAGGAAAAGTTCGTGAAGGATTTTGTTGCGGCTTGGAACAAGGTAATGAATCTTGACCGCTTCGACCTGTCCTGATTCAATTACCTGTGAAGTTTGTAATATAAATTTAAAAGTAGTTTTTCCTTAGAAATTATTTTTTACAAAACAGGAAAGTAAATAAAAATCAGTAATATGTATTATAGACACTTTGAATATTTTAGATTGGAACATATTGCGAAAAGAAACACTAACCTTTTTAACATAGAGCCTCCACTTGTTAAGATCCCAAAAGGGAAAATCCTTTTTAATTACATAGTTTAAGTTAGTATCTTATATTAATGCAAAGCAAGAAAAAAATAATATTTCTCATTGTAGCGCTGATCGTTCTCCTGGCATTTGGGAATAATTAATTTTGACAATTCTTCGAAGTAATAAGGATCGTTAACAGGGAAATCAACTTTGCTTTAAAAATTGGCGGGAGCGATTTAAAATTGCAATGAACTTTTTCTGTTATAGCATTTAGCTGCTTTTCATAAATCTTGAAATGTTTTTCACTTCATCGTATTTATTGTTAATGAAGCTTGCTTTAATCTTATTGCTGAATGCGTGGAACTTCTTTTTCAGTTTCAAATCACTTTTGAAATTTTACACTTAATTTATCCTTTCAAATGCAACTTTTCAGCTTAAACATTCTATTATTATAGTATAATTGAACATGCTATAAGCACCGTAAACTCTATTTATACAATACATCAACTTTTTATGATGGAAGAACTTTTTTAAAGCTATGTTTACGAACTAAATTTGTAATATATTCGTGCTAACGGAGAATCCCTGTCTCTCCGCAAAAAAAATAAAACCTTTATCCCAAACTTTAGGATGAAGGTTTTTCTATTTTCACTCTTTCCTATCATTTTTTAATTAAGATGTAACACAGATTTTAATCTGTGCAAATGAACTAGAAGAACCCTTATTCTACTTTTATTTTATAAATCCTAAATTGAACAAAAAGCTGCATACTTAGAAATGCTGAATAGTCTCTTTAATTTACCCACTCTTGTTTATTTTATAATAATTTTTGTTATTTTAATTCTAGATTAAATAACTATTTGTTCGGGGATGGTATAAATATTTTTATTATTTATGATATATTTATTTTGAAGTCAAACTTTAAAAAAGAATTAGCAAGCACCTTTCCATAAATTTATTATTTAATTATTAAGAAAAAAAGAATTAGTATCAAACGAAATTCAGAATTGGCTTAAATGAATTTGTCGAATTTCTTAATTAGTATACTTGCACAGAAGACAGACAATTAACAATTAAAGAGTTTATAGCTGCAAAATTAAAATGTATATTACAAATCATATTTTTTATTTATCAAAACAAATAATTAAAATACTATGCGTTTTTATATACTGATAACAATATTATTGATACTTGGCAAAGGAACTTTTTGTCAGAAAAATATTATTAATCATAATACAGCAAATAAAGTGACTTATTCTAATTCTAAGATCTTAAGCTTTCAGGCCGACTCTCAAACAGTCACGCTATATACCGCGCAGAGAAATGAAACACTAAAGGAATTAGCGGGTAGGCCTGATATATATAATAATATGTTCGCTTGGTCGGTACTGTATAAAGCAAATAGACATATGATAAAGAATCATAAAATGAAACTTAGCGGGCTCACACTTAAAATACCTGTTTTAAGTCCTGAAGAAAAATTAAAGTATGATAAAATTCGAGAAAGATATTTTAAAAACTATTTCCCCCGCACCCTCAAAAGGCTGTTAAAAAAATCCAAACAATTTCTAATTGTAACTTCAAACGGTTGGGATTCTACTAATGCAATCATGAAGTTCTTTGAGAAGAAGAAAAATAAACTCTTAAAAGCAAGCGATAGTATTCATGTAAATCTCGGCAGATCCGGACTTGGCTGGGGCAATGGATTAATTAATTTCAATACCTTTTCAGGTCCGGTTAAACATGAAGGAGACGGTAAATCTCCCGCTGGTATATTTAGCTTATCTTATGTTTTTGGTTACCTGCCCAAGGATAGTGTTAAATGGCTTAGATATCCGTACAAACAGGTCACAAAAAAAATCGAATGTGTTGATGATACAACATCCATTTATTATAACACTCTAGTTAATGACGATAAAATTAATAAGACATGGAATAGTTCTGAAATAATGCAAAGAGAAGATGTTCTTTATAAATATGGGATATTTATTGATCATAATTCTAACCCTCAAATTCCTGGATGCGGTTCGTGTATTTTTATCCACATTCAGGAAGGACCCGGGATTCCAACATCAGGCTGCACTTCTTTGCCTGAGGACCAAATAGTAAAACTTTTACACTGGCTTAACGCTAAAGACAAACCTCTGCTGATTCAGCTGCCTGAAAAAGAATTTGACAGGATAAAATCTATTATAGGTCTATAGTTACCTTAAAGCACCATCAACTCAAAGTTATTTTAATTACAATATGATCGAAAAAAATCAAAAAAAAGAACTTGTCAGAGGATTATCATTAACTGCTGCTATAATGATTGTGGCTGGCTCAATGATAGGCTCCGGAATATTTCGTAAGCCCTCTGTAATGGCTCAACAACTTGGATCACCGGAGCTAATGATAATAATTTGGGTAGCCGCAGGATTGATTACTTTTATCGGGGCACTAATAAACGCAGAAATTGCCGGGATAATTGATGCGACAGGTGGACAGTATGTTTACTTTAGAAAAATGTACGGCGATTTTACGGCTTATCTTTATGGATGGTCTATTTTAGCTGTTATTCAAACAGGAAGCCAGGCCGCTATAGCTTACGTCTTCGCAGAATATCTTGGATATTTCATAAAGTATCCTCAGACTTCTCAACATTTAAAAGACTTGGGATTCTACATACCTATTGTTGGCAAAATTCATCCGTTCATAAATTTCAGCGTCAAATTAGTTGCGATACTTTGTATAATGTTTTTGACCGTTGTAAATTATATTGGTGTGTATTTGGGAGGATTGGTACAGAAGATAGTTACATACATGAAAATTATTTCTATCATTTCAATTTCTTTTTTCTTACTAATCCTGGGAAAAGGAAGTATGTCAAACGTATATACAGGATTCTCAATACCCGAATCAACTTCACATAATTTTGTAACACTTATTGGATTAGCTTTTTTAGGGGCATTCTGGGCTTATGATGGATGGAATAATGTTACATATGTTTCAGGCGAGGTCAAAGATCCTAAACGAAATATACCACTAAGTTTAATGTGGGGAACTCTCATTGTAATAGCAGTGTATGTTCTTATAAATGTTGCTTATCTTTATGTTTTGCCCATCAACGTAATGGCTAAATCTCCTTTGGTAGCTGCTTCGGCTGCCGAAAAAGTATTTGGATCAAACGGCGCAGCGGTAATATCAATTGCAGTAATCATAGCGACATTCGGAGGCTTAAATGGAAGTATACTTTCTACGGCACGAGTCCCCTTTGCAATGGCACGAGCCAAATTATTTTTCGAAAGTCTTGGTAAAGTCCATCCTAAATACGGCACGCCTCATATTTCTCTTTTGGTTCAAGGAATTTGGTCTTGTATGCTTGTCCTCTCTGGCTCATTTGATACAATAACTAACTACGTAATATTTGCGGCGTGGCTTTTTTATATGCTAGGCGCTTTTGGAGTTTTCATCCTAAGGAAAAAGATGCCGGATGTTGAACGACCTTACAAAGCATGGGGCTATCCTTATTTACCTGCCGTTTTTGTAATTTTTTCAACTCTCTTTTTAATCAACTCTATAGTCTCTGATTTGCAGAATTCAGCTATGGGATTAATTCTAATCTTCGCCGGAGTGCCTATGTATTTGTTCTGGAAATACAAAGCAAAGAATATGACTTCCATATAAAGATTTATGAAGAACTTAATTTATATTAAATAGATTTTTAAACTGAGGCTTCAAAGAAAGAAAATATAATACTCTAAAATTATTTTATTTGATCTAACTGTTCAAAGCTTAAGTCCATCAAATCAAATCTATTCCAATCTTTATAGTCGAAGTGCCACCATTCAGTGGATAAATTTTCAAAGCCGTACTTAGCCATTACTCCTATAAGTAAGTCCCTATTTCTTATTTTTACCGGAGTCAAATTCAAATAATCAGAATGGGCAGCTTCATGAAAAGAATCAAATCCTGTAGGCATTTCAAGTTCTTTGCTCGTTTTTAATGATATCAAGGTTAAATCAACAGCACATCCTCTATTATGTCTTGAGCCTTGCCATGGTGCTGCAACATATTGTGTGTCTTTAACCTTGTCGTAAAACTTTACGGTAGCACTATATGGTCTATAAGCGTCAAATACTTTCAAACCTAATCCGATTTTCATAAACTCATTCTGTACATTCAGCAGTGCTTTCGCAGCCGGCAGTCTTAGATATGCTCTAGCGTAATCATATACCGGTTCCCCTAAAAAATTATTCTTTCCGGCATATCGTATATCCAATTTTATGGACGGTATATACTTACTTAAATTTACCAATGTGTTATTACTATCTCTTTTTATTAGTTCCTTATAGCTCTGTGCAGTGTTTATTATAAATAAATTATAGTTATTTTTATTTTTTTCCTGTGCGTGATTTATAGAGTAGCATATTAAAACAACAAACAAGAATATTTTCGAATATTTAAACATCTTCCTCAGTCTGCTATGAAATTTAAATCAATCTAACAGATTAAACTTAGTACAGCTTTAAAATAATAATAAATTAAACTGTAGAACTAAAATCCGGTTCTTTTGTTAACCCTAATTTTTAAATTATATAGAAAATTGGATCATGTCAAATTAAAAAACATCATGAACTGTTTTTATATTTCATTTTGGTTTCATAGCTTCTATTATCAATATGAATATTCTGGTTTTTCTGCATAGAAGAAAGATTAGTTATCTCGGTCTGTTATTCGGCTATTTTTTTTAACTTAAAGAAATATTGAACTCAAGCTATAATGTTTTATTTGTATAATTATAAAAATTATTCCCGTTTTCCGACAAAAGTATTGATCTATTATAAGTTTTATAAGTACATTTGCTATAAATTTTTAATAGATAAATAAACATTTAAATGAGTCTATCTTATGTTTAAAGATCATCCCAAAGGATTATATGTTCTCTTCTTTACCGAGATGTGGGAGCGTTTTGGTTTTTATACTGTGCTTTCCATATTCATTTTATACTTGCAAGAGAATTTCCATTGGGATGCTGCTTTTGCTGGTAACATTTATGGGTTATTTCTTGCGGCAGTTTATTTTCTTCCATTATTTGGAGGTTTAATAAGTGATAAAATTTTAGGGTATGGAAAAACTATTTTGTTAGGTGCAATTACGATGGGAACAGGATATGCTCTTATGTCCGTTCCGACGAAGGAACCTATTTTACTTTTCATTGCTTTGGGTATTATATCTGCTGGCAATGGATTATTTAAACCAAATATATATGTAATTGTTGGGAATCTTTACCAAAACGTTAGCGGATCAATGAAAGATGCGGCATATAATATTTTTTATATGGGAATAAATTTAGGAGCTTTTCTTGCGCCAATTGCTGCTGTGTCAACAAAAAATTTTATGATCGAGCATTATCATTTTTCACTTGCACATGCTTATAATGCTGCGTTTGGCGTTGCCGCTATTGGAATGTTCATTGGTATTTTTATATTCTTATTCTTTAAAAAATATTACAAAGATGCCGACTTTAGAACACGTGATAAAGGAAAAGAAAACTCCACTATAATTTTAACTAAAGCCCAAGAAAAAGAAAGGATAACAGCTTTGCTTATAATTTTTGCTATTATCATTTTCTTTTGGATGACCTATTATCAAAATGGGTATACTCTTACATTGTTTGCAAAGAATTATACTTCAACAAAAGTTGGCAAATTCACTTATCTTCTTTTTGATCCATTTTCACTTTTGTCAATACTTGCATTGATAATTTTTTTATCTACTTCGTTAAGAAAAACTACTTCATTAAGATTGAGAATTCTTGGCGGAGTGATCTCTTTTATTGCAATAATCGTTATACTTTTGAAATTATATTTTTTACCTTCACAAAATTCCATTTCACCGGAAAGTTTTCAATCTTTTAATCCTATGTTTATTCTGTTCTTGACCCCGATTATTGTAGCATCTTTCGCATGGCTTAACAGAAAATCAAAGGAACCAAGTTCACCGGGCAAGATTGGTTTGGGAATGTTAATTACTGCTTTGTCATTTATAATTATGATCTTTGCGTCTATCGGATTGCCAATGGTTCATACAGCTACAACTATAATTTTTGAAAGAGTAACACCTTATTGGTTAATTTCTTCTTATTTTGTAATAACTGTTGCGGAATTATTTTTAAGCCCTATGGGGATTTCTTTTGTTAACAAAGTGTCACCTCCGCGAATGAAGGGCGCTATGATGGGCGGATGGTTTGCTGGTCAAGCAATAGGAAGTTATTTAGCAGGTTTCATCGGAAGGTTTTATGTAAGTTGGCAATTATGGCAGTTCTTCATGTTGTTGGTTTTTACATCTCTCTTTTCCGCTTCTTTAGTTTTCTTGTTTTTAAAAAAGTTAAAGCTAGCTGCAAACACTTAGTAAAATAACTTAAAAAGAATGTGAAAGTAATATAAAGAAAAGATGAGGTCAACGATGAGGTTTATAATAGTTCTATTTTTTTTATCTTTAGCTAATCCAATTTATTCACAAGAACATATTGATATGAATAACATTCAACAAGAAATATCAAAGTTAAAGAAAAAATTTGCTCCTGATAAAAGAACAGCCTTGTTTAATATTTCTTACAAAACAAAAAATAATGCTCTAACTCTTTTAGGCGAGACAAATATAGAAATTGCAAAAGATACCTTAGTAAAAGAATTAAGGCAAATTGGTTATGAAGTAAAAGACTGCGTCGTCGTATTACCTAGCCGCGAATTTGAAGACAATAAATTTGGCGTTATAGATGTATCAGTAGCCAGTCTTAGAACTGAACCCAAACAAGAGGCGGAGCTAGTTACCCAAGCCTTGCTCGGTAGCAGAATAAAACTACTAAAGCGTTTTCAAGGTTGGGTGCTGGTTCAAACGCCGGATAAATATTTAGCATGGATAGAACCTGATAACTATCAACAAATGAATAAATCGGAATTAGCTGATTGGGATACTTCTAAAAAAATAATTTTCACTAAAGAAAATGGGTATTGTTATTCTCAAAATAATATTAACTCAACACATGTTTCTGATCTAGTTGCCGGAAATTTGTTGAAAGAAATTGGAAGAAGTGGTGACTTTGTAAAAATAGAGTTCCCAGATAAAAGAGCCGGATATGTTCCTAATAGTAATTGTGAAGAATATTCAGCATGGCTAAGCAGCAGAAGTCTAACTGGAGAAAATATAATAAATACTGCAAAAATATTTATTGGAACTCCATATTTATGGGGCGGTACTTCAACTAAATTTATGGATTGCAGTGGCTTTACAAGGACTGTGTTTTTTTTAAATGGAATATTATTACCAAGAGATGCCTCGCAACAAGCAAATGTCGGTTTACCTGTAAATACAGACAGCGGATTTTCAAATCTTAGACCTGGTGATCTTTTGTTTTTCGGCGAAAAGAAAAGCCCACTATCAAAAGATAAAATAACTCATGTTGGAATCTATATTGGTAATGAAGAATTTATTCATGAATCGGGTATGGTAAAGATTAATAGTTTCGATAAGACAAAAGTAGATTACAGCAGCGAGTTATATTCTAGATTCATTAGAGCAAGAAGAATAATTAATTCTGCCGGTCATAATGGTGTAGAATTATTAAAAGACATTAAATATTAACATAGAAGTTATACGCTGCATTAATTAGTAGTTAGCAACGCAATCCAATATTATAAAAGAAGTCACAAAGGAATAAATCATTCAAACTTGAGAAGACCAAAATACTCTGGTTGATATGGAAGATAATACTGCATAAGAGACCAAAAACTTTGCTGAATTTTCGATTGAAGTCGGTGACGAATAACATTAAATCCCCAAACACTACCTTTAGATGGTTTGTTTTTGCGTAATTGAGCAAAGGGGATTTTGAATTCAGCACTCCAATTGCTTTTACCAATATGTGTTTCGACATCAAAAGTAAAAGAAAAAAGACCCTTAGAACTGCTGCTACATAATATAGTTCCTTTCGGATTAACCATCAATCTATAATAATTAGTTTGATCATGGTTAGTATCGAAGAAAAGTTCAAAATCGTCATCGCCAAAGACAAGGGGAATATCACCGTAGGCTACGGACGAAAGATTTTCGGGTTTCGGCTCATCACCCACAATTTTTACATAAAGATTTTTGTCATCATATAAAACCTTAATAGATGTTTTCTGTTCGGTTGGCTTACCGTTGTAACCATCAAAAAGTTGATCAATACCTTTAACATTATCCCAAATCTTTTCATTATAGTTTTTAACATTGATTTTTTCATTTGTATGTTCAGCAAATATTATCGGTGGACTAAATAAATGGAAATAATAAACACTTACCGTTTCTATTCCAGACAAAGTTTTATATGGCGCAGATATTTTTAATTTAGGTAATTCGTTTCTCGAAAAATCTCCCTTTGGACCTAAAATCCAAAACTTGACTTTTTTTGTTTGTCCTGGCTTAACCGTAATATTTTCTCCCCACGGATCAAATTTCCAACGATAATCTTTTGTTTCCCAAGTAAGTTGATAACTTCGTTCTATGCTACTCCTATTCTTGACAGGTACCTCAGCAAGCATTTTTATCGGATGTTTGGATGGATCGTCAATAATAATTGTCCTGTCTTGATTGAAAAAAACAGGTGACCGGGTGTATTCACCTGTCTTAACAGCATCCGGTGGATAAATTTTGCCATCGGTAATAAAGGCGTAATTAACTTTGTCATCGTTAACTGTGACATATAAAAATCCGTGCCCGTAGCCTGCAAGAAAATTATTAAAATCCATGTTGCCCGAAGAATTTATACAGAAATACGGTATGCCGTTTTCTACACGATAATCGTATATATGATAATGCCCTGAAAAAATTCCCTTTATATTATAATTTGCTAAAATCTTCTGTAAAGGTTTCCAATCGAATTTCGGATTCATATATAGCGGAGAATGAAATGAGATAAAAATATTTTCAGCGCGTTTTGCTTTTGCCAAATCTTGCAAGAGCCACTGGTATTCATTCGGTGGAATGGTATCGAACTGTTGATCTAGAAATGCGTTTATAATTATAAAGTGAGAATTTTTATAATCGAATGAATAATAAAGTTTATTTTTTCCCCAAGCAGATGTATATGCTGGCTGTATTTCTTTTGTAGTAACATCATGATTCCCGGGGGTAGGATAAAATGGTACTGTTAGTGGAGAAATTTGTTCTTTAAATTTTTTCCATTGTTCTTTTGCAGTGTTTATATCGTATGTATAACCATGAATCATATCTCCAACGTGAATTACAAAATCGGGATGAAGCAACTCAGTTTCTTTAACGATTTTTTCAAATGTATCCTGATTTTCAAATTGGCTATCGCCCCAAACGGCAAAGCTAAATTTCTGCGCATTGGTGTCATATACAACTGAAAAAAAGATAGAGATAAGGAGAAAAACTGTTATGTGTTTTAAATAATATAAAAACATGTTAAATTTTTTCCAATATGTGTAATCATTTCTTTTGAATATATCAATTTTGTTATTTGTTTCAAAGACCACTCACAGAGCAATCTTATTAACTGATACTTAATTAATAAGAATGTATTTCTTGCCTAGAATAAATTATACGAAAATCATTTCTTAAAGATTTATATTAATTTTTTAAATCATTTATTTTCCTTATTTTTAATAACGATTATGTGAAAATAGAGAAGGATTCTTTATGCTAAAATTTAATAACCTTTATATTACAATTTTTTTAATTTTATTTTTTAATATACTTAATTTCTCAAATTCAGATTTGTTACAGGCTAAAGGAAATTCGGGACACAAATGGCTCTTGCTTAAATCTGAAGATATTTCTTCTAATGCGCACAATTTAAATCATCTTAAAATTTTTGGTAAATATGCAAAGGGTTATAATCTTGAAATATTAAGAGCCATCGACTCAGTTCAAGCGCACGCAATGAATGGCGGCGGGTATTTTATCGGTATCGATTCAACTCCGACAGAATCTCCAATCGGTTATGATCTAAAATTATTCGGATACCCGTTAATAAATCCCCCGCGCACTACAAGTTACTGCAGCGGCTCATCATACTCTGTCTTTATTACAGCATTAAACTTTATTCTTCTGAAAGGCGGAAAGAAGATCTCAAAACTAAGATTGGAAGCATTGAGAATGCAGGAGCCTGATGGCAAAAGAAGAGATGATTGGATAAAATATTGGGGCATCTGGAATGCAGATGGATTTGGAAGTCAGTACGCTCTGGTTCAGTATTCTAAAATGGGAGTTGATGTAAAACCAAAAGACGCAATGCCTGGTGACTTTATGAATATATCATGGAAGTCTGGGATAGGACACTCTGTCGTTTTCCTTGGCTGGTATATAGATAAAAATGGTAAGAAGAATGTTCTTTATTGGTCAAGCCAAAAGAGTACTAATGGTCTTGGGGACCAACTTGTTCCGCTAGATCGAATTAAACTAGTGAAAATAGTCCGGCTAATAAAACCGCAGAACCTATTTAAGTTTAAAATCAATCACAAAGTGGATAAAAATATTCCGGGGGATAAAGTTAGTTTATAAAATTTTAATTCCAGTTAAATAAAATTCCTTTGAGTTTAAAGTTTTATTTTACTATTTAATAAATTTGAATTATGGAAAATGACTATTCAAAAAAACGAACGTTTATTATCTCTTGATGTATTCCGCGGTATTACAATTGCAGGGATGATACTTGTTAACAACCCAGGAAGCTGGAACCATATTTATCCTGCATTGGAACACGCATCATGGAACGGAGTTACCCCCACAGACTTAATATTTCCATTCTTTTTATTTATTGTTGGAGTAGCAATAACTATTTCGCTAACAAAAAGAAAAGAAAGAAAGGACAATCAATTAAAATTATTCTTTCAAATTTTTCGAAGAAGCGCTATCTTGTTTTTGCTTGGATTAATTATGTATGGATTTCCCAATTATGACCTCTCTACAATTAGAATCATGGGAGTACTCCAGCGCATATCAATATGTTATTTTGCTGCATCAATTATTTTTTTAAAAGTTAACATAAAAATAATTCCATATTTAGCATTCGGATTGTTATTCTTTTATTGGGCTTTGATGACTTTGATTCCGGTGCCAGGAGTTGGTTACGCAAATTTATATCCATCTACAAATCTTGGGGCTTGGGTAGATAGAACAATTATTGGAGTTCAGCATCTATGGGCTGGTTCAAAAGTTTGGGACCCTGAAGGTTTGCTAAGCGACATACCAGCAATTGCAACTACTCTTTTCGGTGTTATAGCAGGAAATTGGTTACGTAAAAGTATAGATACTTTATCAAAAGTCATTTGGATGTTTTTCTGGGGAAACGTGGGATTAGTCTTAGGAACAATATGGGACATCTGGTTTCCGATAAATAAAAATTTATGGACAAGCTCTTTTGTTATTTTTACTACGGGTATGGCTCTACAATTTCTTTCAATGTGTTATTTGATCATAGATATCAAAGGTTTTAAAACCTGGACAAAACCTTTCGTTATCTATGGCGTGAATGCTATTACTGTTTTCTTTTTATCAGGAATCGTAGATAGAATCTTGGTCATGATTAAAGTTAGGAACTCAAGCGGGCAAAATACTTCTTTGATGAATTATCTTTATACAACCATATTCACTTGGTGGTTAAGCCCAATAAATGCCTCGCTTGCCTGGGCTGTTTTAAATGTCATTTTTTGGCTTGGTTTTTTGTGGGTTCTTTATAGGAATAATATTTTTATTAAAGTATGAATCGATCAATTTTGATTTAAGGATAGTATGAAATTTCTCTACTTAGTATTCGTTAGCTTTTGCTTTGGCTTTATATCATTTACTTATGCTCAAAAAATAAATGGGGATTCACAAACTGCGCAATTGCTTGATGCATTTTCCTACTCGGCTAAGTCTTACAATGTCCCTGAAGATTTATTGAAAGCAGTTGCATATACTGAAACAAGACTTACAAATATTATTGAGCCAGCTAATATTTTACAATACAGGATTTACCCTGTAACCTATGGAATTATGGGATTAAGAAATGACAGTCGAATGGGAAATTCTTTGCTTAAAGGATCAGAGCTGATCAATCAACCGGCAGAAGTAGTGGCTGTCAATCCCGTCCTCAATATAGAAGCTGCCGCTGCACTTTTAAATTTTATAGCAGATAGTCTAAAGATTGACAGATCAAACCTAAATAATTGGAGACCTGTTATCGAGGAATATTCAGGCATTCCTCAAAAGGAAATTAAACCTTTCTTTTCCTTCGATGTATTTAAAGTCTTATTTGATGGAACAAACTTAAAAGGAATTTTAATCAGCCCTAAACCTCAAATTGATTTGAACCAGTTTAGCAAAGAAGTTAATCCTAAGAGCAAGTTTAAAAGTACACAATCAATTGAATTCGTTCACTCAATAGATTATCCGCCGGCATATTGGGATCCAAGCCCGAATTTTAATCCAAATGCAATCACTCCACTTTTTCTAGTTGTTCATGATACCGAGTGTAATTTTGCCATAGCACTTTCCACATTGACAGATCCAGATAATGGCGGCAACCCGGTAAGCTCT
>Ga0187812_1000060_pt1 | contig 39009 bp, 35 predicted proteins | sample NC_S_2_FD_130582 | JGI IMG/M metagenome (GOLD analysis project Ga0187812, IMG submission 130582) | Wetland sediment microbial communities from Neuse River Estuary, North Carolina, USA - ASW-S_2 | ecosystem: Environmental > Aquatic > Freshwater > Wetlands > Sediment | place: USA: North Carolina...
AGGAAATAAATATAATCTCACAATATGGCCATATCACGCAATGCTTGGCGGCATTGGTTACGCGCTTGCGCCTGCCTTTGAAGAAGCAGTTTTTTTTCACAGCATCGCAAGATACAGCCAGCCTAATTTTCAGCTAAAAGGAAATAACCCGTTCACAGAACATTATTCAATTTTTGGTCCCGAAGTAAGAGAAGGCATAAACGGTAAAAAGATTGCCGATAAAAATTCCAAATTGATCGAAAGATTATCCGGCTACGATATTATCGTTATTGCGGGACAGGCAAAAAGCCATTGTGTAGCTTGGACGATTGACGATTTGCTCCGCGATTTTTTATTGACGAAAAAACATCTTACAAACAAAGTTTATCTTCTTGAAGACTGCACCTCGCCGGTTGTTGTGCCGGGAGTAATTGATTACACGGATGACGCGAATAAATCATTCCAAAAATTTGCCGACGCGGGAATGCATATCGTTAAATCGACACAGCCGATTGTAAACTGGGAAGGAGTGAAACTCTAAAAAAAATAAAGAGGGGCCGGCTAAAAGGCTCATCATATTTATGACGAACCCGTTAACCAGCCCCTCTCTTCGAGGTGCTAATAATTGAAGCTATTAATCTTCAACTACAGCTAAAATATCCGTACGCTGTACGATTTTATATTCCGTACCGTCAAAGGAAATTTCTTCGCCGCCGTATTTGGTAAAAAGAATTTTATTCCCTTCTTTAACTTTCTCTCGCAAATCTTCATCCGTACCTACGGCAACAACTTTACCCATGCGCGGTTTTTCCTTTGCCGTATCGGGAATAATAATTCCGGAATAGGTTTTTTCTTCTTCCTCGACAAGTTCAACAAGAACTCTATCATCCATCGGTTTAATTTTCATTATTGATTCTCCATTAGTCTTTTAAGTTTAACAATTGATTTATTTTTGGTCTGTCAAATCCAACGATTGGCCGGTTGTTTATTAAGATAACCGGAACGCCCATCTGCCCGGTTCTGCGAAGCATGTCGCGCGCCGCGGATTGATCCCGTGTAACATCAATTTCGGTGAAGCGGACATTCTTCTCGCGGAAATATCTTTTTGCAGCAGTGCAAAAGCTGCAGGTCGGCGTCGTAAAAATTATAACTTTTGCTTGATTCATTTTTTACTCATCCAAATTTTTATTGAGTTTAGATGAAGAACATTTTAAAAGGATTCAGACAAAAGCAATTTTTTTAATAAAAAAATAGTGCTCTTAGTTGTTAAAATAATTTCCGCTAAAATATTTTTTAACGACATACATTGCGGGTTTATCGTTGGGAGTATATTCGGAATTATTTGCGCCGTCGCCGTAAGCAAGATAGCTCGACCACTTCCACCAGTACATCCCGGCGAGCCACTTCTTCCCTTTTGCCGCTTTAAATATTGCTTCGTAGCATTCCGCCTGAGCTTGAAGATTTATTTTTTCCTTATCATCATTTTCGAGCGCGGTTTTCCAGGGCTGCTCAGTGCTTCTAAATCCGACTTCGGTGAAGATCACGGGCTTATTATATTTTTCATGAACAGCTTCAACTCTTTCCATAATCTTTTCCGCGCCCACATCTAAATCATTCTGCGAAGGATTATTTTTGTCGCTCAAAGGAAAATATTCGCTTAGACCGATATAGTCGAGATATTTCCAGAAACTTATTTTTTCAAATTCATTGCTCCAGTTAGGGCCGTAAACCAATTTACCGTCGTAAACTTTTCTAATGCTTTTAATTAATTTTATCCATTCTTCCTCATGACCTACCGTTGCGTTTGACAGTTCGTTGCCTATGCAGAACATGGGAATTTTGTACATCTCGGCTAGCATTGCATAATGAATAATCCAGTTATAATAATTGTGGAAAAATATTCTCCAGTCTTCATCAGATTTCATTTTTATATTTCCGGGCCAGCTGCTTTCGCCGAGATAAATATGCGGCTTAAGGATTACATTTAGATTTAATTCTTTTGTTATGTGAGAAAGATAGATCAAGCTCTCGTCATTTTCGGCGCCTGCAAATTCCCAAAAACTAAGAGGCTCAGGCTTATCCGCAAAGCGCATCGAAGTAAAAGGCGTAATTGAAATTGAATTTACACCAAGACTAACGAGCTTCTGCAGCGAGCGGTAGGCATCGCGCGATAAATAGCCGTTGTGGATCTGGTAGCCTTCATGCGCAAAGCAAAATCCCTTTTGAAACGCCGGTATTACGGAATAAAAATCTTTCCTGTAATTTCTAATTTCAGTAACATAATCTTTTGATAGATCATTTAAATATTTTCTCCATTCGGCTTCAAGGGATTCAACTTCATTTTTATCAGGCTTCCAGGCAGGATAATTTTTAATAAACTTTTCTCTTCCCCATTTTTTAATTAAGAAATCAGTAAAAGTCCCGGCAAGCGGCTCTGAAATTAAATTAGAAACAAATTTCAGTTTAGCGTTATCAAGCAGCTCCGCAAGAGGAGGAACAGCATCAGAGGCTGTTACAAAGCCTGCCCAGTATTTAAAGCCGTACTTTCGCCAGTCATGTGAAAAATAAATTGAAAGTCCATTTTCTAAAAAATTAATTTTAGGCGACCCGGCATTTTGCTTTATATAGAGTAAAGCATTTTGTGAAAAGTCGGTTCCGTTAATCCAATTATTCAGCACGGAATGAATTGAACTGTCGCTCCAGTCAACGTTGGTTAGATTGGTATTCCCGGATATTAATCCTTTATCTTCAAAATTATCATAAAGAAAATAATTAGTTTTGTTTATGCGGAAAGAACTGCCGAAAAAATTCTTTAATCTATCAATCGAAAAATTATTTGTACTGTCGACTTTGTTGACGTCTTCGGGAGAGATTTTTTTTGAATAAACTATATACCTGAAATATTTTTTGTTATATACTTTTCTTTCTTCAAAAAAGTTCCTGCTTGAGCTGTCGTCAATTACCCAATTATTATTTTGTGTTGACTTAAAAAATCCCATTTCCATAGTTTCGCTGCCGCGAAGTATCTGGTAATCGCTGATCAAACGCATGTTCAAGTTCTTCAATATAACGTCGTCGTTAATGCCGGTTACTACAAAACATATTTTGTCTTTATTAAAAGGATTAAAATATAAAAGCTTTAGCACGTCCTTAGCGTTATTAAAATTCTCACCGTTAAAGATGAAGCCGCCGCTTAAAAACTTTACCGGCAAAGAGCCGCTCAGTTGTTTTAATATTTTATTTGATCTTTCAGTGCCGATTAATATAATCGAGCTGCTTTTTAGTTCTTCAATTGATACTTCCGTATCCGGTACAATTTTGAGTTTAACCCATTCAAAGTTTTTCTTCAATCTTTCGGCTGCTTCAAAATATTTTCCCGACAAGCTTTTATTTGAGGCGCTGTAAATAATTAAGCCGCCGTTTTGATACAAGTCATGGTAAAGCTTTCTCCGCTCTTGCCGGATGTCGTGGGCTTTTTCAACTTTTTGTGCCGGCATTATAAAGCTGAACAAAGCATAGGCTATCGTTATTGCCAGCAATAAGGCAAAGGAAGCTCTCAAAGTATTTTTAAGAAAGTATTTTTTCATTATTGTTTTAATAAATATAAATTCACCTTAGCTAAATAAAAGTGATGAAGAGTATCGCTAATTTTAACTTCTGATATTAAATAATAAATAGTGTTTAACATCATCCAAATTTTTATTTGAGCATGTTTTTTTATTATTTTGGTTTGAAAAGTAAAAGAATTAAGTAAGTTTTTTAACAATGCTTAAAATACTACTGCCGTTATTTACCAGCTAAGAGAAAATTATTTTGGATTCCGTAAAGACAAATATAAATCAGCCGCAAAAGCTTTCCAGGTCTTATCAGAGACTCGCAGAGTTTTTTATAATGATTGCCGGACTTACAACTTTTTCAATACAGTTCTTTAAAAAAGTTTTTATTCCGCCTTATGAGTTTGCGGAAATAAAGCGGCACATGGACGAGCTCGGCGTGAAAACCCTGCCGATTGTAAGTGTAACGGGATTTATAATCGGGCTTGTGCTTGCGATGCAAAGCCAGCCAACTATGGCGCGCTTTGGCGCTGAAGCATATCTACCAAGCATGGTTGCTCTCTCGGTTGTCCGTGAACTTGGTCCGGTAATTACTGCGCTAATTTTTGCCGGAAGAGTTAGCTCCGGTATTGGAGCGGAACTCGGCTCGATGCGAGTTACAGAACAGATTGACGCAATGGAAGTTTCAGCAATCAATCCTTTTAGATTCTTAGTAGTAACAAGAGTAGTTGCATGTACGCTGATTCTTCCGATGCTTACGGTGTACGTAATGTTCCTCGCAATATTCGGTGGATACCTTGCAATCTTCTTATCACGTCATATTAGCTTTCAGCTTTATACTAATACTGTTGTAAATGCTCTTGAGTTTTCAGACGTCATACCGGGAATAGCAAAAACATTTTTCTTCGGATACATTGTAGGGATTGTCGGAACCTACAAGGGATACAACGCAGATAACGGTACCGAAGGTGTTGGGCGTGCTTCTACAAGCTCTGTCGTGGTTGCGTCGCTAATAATTTTACTTGCTGATATGGTTCTTGTTAAATTAACGGTGCTTATATGGGGTTAAAAAATGGCTGAAGTTGAAGTAAGAAATTTAAGCAAGGCATTCGGAGAATCTGTTGTTCTTGACAATATTTCTTTAAAGATTAACGAAGGTGAAAATGTAGTTGTCTTCGGAAGAAGCGGCACCGGCAAAAGTGTTTTGCTGAAATGTATTGTTAGATTAATGGAACCGGACGCCGGGGAAATTTTTATTGAAGGTAAAAGTGTACTTTCTTTAAGCGAGAAGAAGTTAAATGAAATCCGCAAGGAAATTGGATTTTTGTTCCAGAGCGCGGCACTTTATGATTCGATGACGGTTCGAGAAAACCTTGCTTTCCCGTTGATACGAAATTTTAATTTCAGCCAGAAGGAAGTTGAGGCGAAAGTAAAATCATCACTTGAGAAAGTATCGCTTGAAGAAGCAATTGATAAGATGCCTGCGGAGCTTTCCGGGGGCATGAAAAAGAGAATCGGGCTGGCGCGTACAATCATTACTGAGCCAAAATTAATTTTGTACGATGAGCCTACTACCGGGCTTGACCCGATTACGACAAAAGAAATAAGCCAGTTGATTGTAGAGCTTCAAAAAGATTTAAAAACGACTGCAATAGTTGTAACACACGATTTGATCTGTGCAAAAATTATTGCTTCACATGCTGTAGTATTAAAAGACGGAAAAATTAAATATGAAGGAAATATTGAAAACCTTGTTACCACATCAGATCCCTTTCTCAAGGACTTTTTCAGCAGCGAAATCCTTGAAGTTAAAAACGGGAGGAACTAATGTTTAAGAGTATGTCAACATTTAGATTAGGTGTTTTTATTCTTCTAGGAATTGTTCTTCTTGTTCTTGCAATTTTTCTCGTCGGGCAAAAGGAATCTCTTTTCAGCTCGACTTTTAAAGTAAGAGCATATTTTCAGGACATTCAAGGATTAAGACCGGGCACAAACGTAAGGCTCAGCGGAATTGATGTAGGAAGCGTTAGCGACATAGATATTGTTAACGATACTACCGGGCGTGTTCAAGTTACTATGAATCTTCAGACAGACGTAAAAAGATTTATCCGGACGGATACAAAAGCCTCTATTGAATCTGAAGGCTTGGTAGGAAACAAAGTCATCGTGCTTAAAATAGGAAGCAGCCAGGCTGAACAAGTTAAAGACGGCGGTGTAATACAATCCGAGGAACCAATAGGCTTTTCTGCAATCATCGCGCAGACGGAAGGGATTATGGAATACACAAAAAAAATGACGATGAACCTTTCGGAAATAGTTGAAAAAGTAAATAACGGCGAGGGTTCTATCGGCAAGCTTTTAAATGACGACGAATTATATACCAACGCAACCCAGCTTACAAAAAGAGCAGATGAAAGTTTGAAAGGAATAACAAACAAGCTTGATAGGGTAACAAGCCTATTTGACAGCCTTGGAATAGGCGTGCAAAAAACTATTGACAACGTCAACTTTGCGGTTGCTAATATTGATTCAATTGTCTCAGGTATAAATCAAGGAGAAGGCGTTCTCGGCGGATTCGTTTCTAAAAAAGGCAAGTACGATTCAACCGTTACGTCAACTATGCTGAATATTCAAAAGACAAGCGAAGAAGCAAAGATCGGCGCTGAAAGGCTGGCGGAAAATATGGAAGCTCTTAAACATAACTGGCTTTTCAAAGGATATTTTGAAAACCGCGGCTACTGGGATAAAGCAGAATACGAAGATAAAATTGACGACAAGCTGAAAGAGCTTGACGCAAAGATAAAATTGTTAGATCAAAAAATTGAGACGTTGAAGAGTCTGCACGATCAGCAGAAATAATTTTACAGAATACTATAACATGGTAATTGAACTCATTATTAAATGTTTATACAAATCTTAATTTTGTAAATATTTTTATAAGCTTCATTACGCTTGTGAATTCATTTCTCTCTTTTATTTTTACAGACAGATATAAACCCTTATCGTTTGAATTACTATTCAACCAAATTTATGAATGAAATTAAAAAAGATAAAAAGATAATCATTAAAGGAGCCCGTGAGCACAATTTAAAAAACCTCAGCTTTGAATTGCCGAGGAATAAAATTATCGTGTTTACCGGAGTAAGCGGAAGCGGAAAATCATCATTGGTCTTCGATACGATTTATGCCGAAGGTCAGCGACGGTACGTTGAAAGCCTCTCCGCCTACGCAAGACAATTCCTCGAAAGGATGAATAAGCCGGATGTTGACTTAATCCAGGGAATCAGCCCTGCGGTTGCAATTGAACAAAAGACCGGCGCTAAAAATACAAGATCAACTGTCGGAACCACGACCGAAGTTTATGATTATTTAAGACTGCTCTTTGCAAGGATTGGAAAAACAATTTGTTTCGAGTGCGGAAAAGAAGTTAAGAAAGCAACTACAGCTACGGTTTCCGATTGGCTTGAAGAGCAGCCGGAGGATTCAAAATTTTATCTCGCTTTCCCTCTTCATCTTCACGCCGGGCACAAAATTAAAGAAGAAATTGACCTGCTAAAGAAAAGAGGATTTTTCAGGATTTATTTCAACAAAAAACTTTATGATTTAAATGAAGACTATAAACTTCCCGCTAAGAAAGATAAAGTTCAGGTTATAATTGAAAGATTTAAAGTTCAAAAAGGAAAAGTTAGAGAGCGGCTTTCAGATGCGATAGAAGTAACATTTAAGGAAGGAGAAAACAGATTAGTATTAATAAACGCGGACACGAACGAGCAGCACGAGTTTAATAAATTTTACGAATGCTGCGGAATAAGATACGAAGAGCCGGAGCCAAGATTTTTTTCTTTCAACAATCCGTTCGGAGCATGCCCGGTCTGCCAGGGCTTCAGCAAGACAATCGGCGTTGATATGAACCTTGTTATACCCAATCCCAACTTATCAATTACAGAAGGAGCGATTGCAGTTTTCCGCTCGGCAAAGTATAGTACGCATTTAAGAGACCTTGTTCAGAACGCAAAACAATTCGGCATCCCTTTGAATGTTCCGTTCAAAAATCTTACTCAAGATCAGGTCTCTCTAATTCAAAACGGATTCGGAGATTATGTCGGCATAAATAAATTCTTTGAAAAGCTCGAGACTAAAACTTATAAGATGCATATCCGCGTATTGTTAAGCCGTTACCGCGGTTATACTACTTGTACCGCATGTAAAGGTTCAAGATTGCGAAGAGAAGCTCTGCAGGTAAAAATAAGCGGGCAATCAATTTATGATGTTGTAAAAGTTCCGATTGAACAATCATTAAAATTTTTCAGCGAACTGCGGCTTTCGGAATTTGACATGCTTGTAGGCGAAAGAATTTTAAAAGAAATAATAAAGCGGTTAACTTTTCTTAACAATGTTGGAATAGGTTATTTAACTTTAGACAGATTAAGCAGCACACTTTCAGGAGGAGAAACACAACGAATAAACCTTGCAACTTCGCTTGGTTCTTCCCTTGTCGGAACGTTGTATGTTCTTGATGAGCCGAGCATCGGGCTTCATCCGAGAGATAATGCAAGATTAATAAATATCTTGAAAAATCTGCGCGACATCGGCAACACGGTACTTGTAGTTGAGCATGATCCTGAAATGATTAAAGAAGCTGATCTCATTGTTGATATGGGTCCAAAAGCTGGTGCGGGCGGCGGCGAAATAATGGCAATCGGGACTATCGACGAAATATTAGAGAATAAAAATTCACTAACTGGAAAATATCTTTCCGGTAAATTGGAAATCCCAATTCCGAAAGTAAGAAATACAGAAGACACAAAAACTATTTCTATAATTGGCGCTAGGGAAAACAATCTCAAAAATATTAATGTTGAGATCCCGCTTAATAAATTTGTAGTAATAACAGGCGTCAGCGGTTCCGGAAAGAGCACACTTATTCACGATATACTTTACGGCGGCTTAGCAAAATATTTGGGAATGAATCCGCCAAAGATCGGTAAGTATTCTGAAATTAAAGGCAGTGAATATCTTGACGAAATCGAGATTGTGGACCAGTCACCGATAGGAAAAACGCCGCGGTCTAATCCGATAAGCTATATAAAGGCATTCGAGCATATAAGAGAATTATTCGCGTCAACGCATCAGGCAAAATCACGCGGATATAAACCAGGATTTTTTTCCTTCAATGTTCCGGGCGGAAGATGTGAAACTTGTCAGGGAGACGGATTCATAAAAGTAGAAATGCAGTTCCTTGCCGATATTTATCTTGAATGCGATGATTGCAACGGCACGCGCTTCAAAAAAGAAATTAGAGAAATTACATACCATGGTAAAAACCTCGTCGATGTGCTGAACATGACAGTAGATGAAGCGGTAGAATTTTTCAAAGGCAACGATAAAATAGTTAGATATATTGAACTGCTCGCGCAAGTTGGACTCGGTTATTTAAAACTCGGTCAGCCTTCCAATACGCTTTCAGGCGGCGAAGCTCAAAGAATAAAGCTGGCATCTCACTTATCTTCCCAAAGAGAAAGGATGCATACACTTTTTATCTTTGATGAGCCTACAACCGGACTTCACTTCGATGATATTTCCAAGCTGTTGAACTGTTTCAACCTTCTAATAGAAAGAAACAATTCAGTAGTGATAATCGAGCACAATATGGAAATAATAAAATGTGCTGATTACATTATAGATTTAGGTCCAGAAGCCGGAGAAAGTGGCGGCGAAATAGTCGCGGTAGGTACACCCGAAGAAGTTGCGCAAAATCCAAGCTCATGGACGGGAAAATATCTTTCTAAAGAATTAGGTAATAGAATTTTAGAATTAACTAAATAAGTCTTTCAGAGTCAGCCATCTAACCAAGTAACGCTCATCACGAATTAAATTCTTATAATTTATCAATAAATTTAATCTTGACTAATTAGTACAGATTGGGTACGTTTGTATGTGAATTTAATATGATCTTTAGTTTTTCTGAAGATTTTAATAACGATTTTAAATCATAAAATTAAATTCCAAAAGATTTAGAAATAATTTTTCCTTTAGGAGAATAATGAGTTCTACCGAAGTTTCGACAATAGAAGAGCTTACAAATAAAGAATACAAGTACGGATTCGTAACCGACATTGAAGCTGAAAGCCTTCCTGCGGGTTTGAATGAAGATACAATAAAAAAACTATCGGCAATTAAAGGCGAGCCGGGGTTCATGCTTGAATGGCGGCTCAAAGCTTACCGCAATTGGTTGACTTTAATCGAGCCGCATTGGGCTAACGTTAAGTATCCTAAAATAGATTACCAGAAAATTTCCTATTATTCTGCGCCGAAGAAAAAACCGCAGCTTAACAGTCTTGATGAACTTGACCCCGAGCTGAGAAAAACGTTTGAAAAGCTCGGTATTTCACTTGAAGAGCAAAAGAGACTTTCCGGCGTAGCTGTTGACGCGGTGTTTGACAGCGTTTCAGTAGCCACAACATTTAGAGAAAAGCTTTCAGAGCTTGGAATAATTTTTTGCTCATTTTCGGAGGCAGTAAAAAATCATCCTGATCTTGTAAAGCAATATCTCGGTAGCGTTGTACCGTACACAGATAACTTTTTTGCAAGTCTTAATTCCGCCGTATTCAGCGATGGATCATTTGTTTACGTTCCTAAAGGAGTTCGCTGCCCGATGGAGCTGTCAACTTATTTTAGAATGAACGCTGCCAACACTGGACAATTTGAACGAACATTAATCATCGCAGATGAAGGAGCTTATGTAAGTTACCTTGAAGGATGTACGGCACCTCAACGAGACGAGAACCAGCTACATGCAGCAGTAGTAGAACTGATCGCGCTTGATAATGCCCAAATAAAATATTCTACCGTTCAAAACTGGTATGCAGGAGATAAAGACGGCAAAGGCGGGATTTATAATTTTGTAACCAAGCGTGGAGCATGCCGCGGAGTTAATTCAAAAATATCGTGGACTCAGGTAGAAACTGGCTCAGCTATTACTTGGAAATATCCAAGCTGTATTTTGCAGGGTGATAATTCAATCGGCGAGTTTTATTCTGTTGCCGTTACAAACAATCTTCAACAGGCGGATACAGGTACAAAAATGATTCATCTCGGCAAGAATACAAGAAGCACAATTATTTCTAAAGGAATTTCAGCAGGTAGAAGCAATAATAGTTACCGTGGTCAAGTTAAAGTTAGCATGCGTGCTGAAAACGCAAGAAATTTTTCACAGTGCGATTCACTTTTGCTTGGAGATAAATGCGGCGCTCATACATTTCCATATCTTGAGATAAATAATCCAACTGCGCAAGTTGAGCATGAAGCTACGACTTCAAAAATAGGCGAAGACCAAATTTTTTATCTCAACCAAAGAGGCATCTCAACCGAAGATGCAATTGGCTTAATCGTAAACGGATACTGCAAAGAAGTATTCAAAGAACTTCCAATGGAATTTGCAGTTGAGGCGCAAAAGCTTCTTAGTGTTAGTCTTGAAGGAAGCGTCGGATAAATTAATTAAGAATTAAAAATTTAGAATTAGGAATCTAAAATGCTGCAAATAAAAAATCTTCACGTTAATGTTGAAGGAAAAGAAATATTAAAAGGAATTAATCTGAATGTGAATGCCGGAGAAGTTCATGCTATAATGGGACCGAACGGCTCAGGCAAAAGTACACTGGCACAAACGCTCGCCGGTAAGCAGGAATATGACGTTACTAAAGGCGAGGTATTATTTGAAGGAAAAAATCTTTTGGATCTTTCACCTGAGGACCGTGCCCGCGAAGGAATTTTTCTTGCTTTTCAATATCCGGTTGAACTTCCCGGAGTAAGCAATACAAATCTTTTAAAGACGGCTTTAAATGAAATAAGAAAATACCGCGGGCTTGAGGCAATTGATACAATGGAATTTTTATCAATGATAAAAAATAAAATGAAGCTTGTTGAACTAGAACAATCTCTTCTTAGCCGGGCTGTAAATGAAGGCTTTTCAGGCGGCGAAAAAAAGAGAAACGAAATTTTCCAGATGGCTGTGCTTGAGCCCAAGCTTGCTATTCTTGATGAAACTGATTCCGGACTTGATATTGATGCGCTTCGTATTGTGGCAAACGGCGTAAATAAACTTAAGACAAAAGACAATGCGACAATCGTTGTTACGCATTACCAGCGATTACTGGACTATATCGTGCCAGATTTTGTTCATGTGCTTTACAAAGGAAAGATTGTTAAGTCCGGCGGTAAAGAACTTGCTCTTGAGCTTGAAGAAAAAGGTTATGACTGGTTAAAAGAAGACATGATGGAAGTTCAAGCATAGAAAAACATTCCTTACTTGAACTTAACATGGAGAAAATATAGATGAATGAAGTAATAGATTTTAAGAAAATAATTATAGACAAGTTTGAAGACTTTAAGCTGAACTTTAACGGGAGCGGCACATCATTTTTAGATTTAATAAGAAAAGACGCGCTTGAAAACTTTTCATCACTCAAATTCCCCACTCCTAAAGATGAGGAATGGCGGTTCACAAACATATCGCCGTTATTAAAATTCAATTTTAATCCTTTATCTGAAGAACCAGAAATTGATTTAAAAAAGATAGACAAACTCAAGCTAAAAGATTCATTTAAAAACCGGATAGTTTTTGTCGACGGAATATTTTCTTACGGTTTATCTGAGCTAAACGGATTAGCAAAAACTATTAAAATAGAAAGCCTGACTTCTGCAATCGGGAATAATAATGAATTATTCAAACTGCACTTTAATAAATACGCAGACTACAGCCGGAACATATTTACAGCACTAAATACGGCATACGGGAAGGACGGCGCTTTTATTTTTATACCTGATAATAAAATTATTGAAGAGCCGGTTTTTGTATTGTTTATTTCTACTTCAGAACATAATCAATCGCTAATTCAGCCGAGAAATCTTTTTATAGCGGGCAAAAATTCTCAAGCAACTATTGTTGAGCAATATGTTTCGCTGGAAGAGAATATTTATTTTACAAACGCAATTACTGAAATTGTAGTTGGTGAAAATGCAAATCTTAGTCATCTAAAAATCCAGGAAGAAAGCAGAAGCGCATTCCACATTTCAAGAACTGAAGTCAACCAGGGACGGAATAGCAGCTACGAATCGGTTTCAATATCATTGGGAGCCGAAATTTCTAGAGATGAAATATCTTGTAGGTTTGACGCAGAAGGCGGCGAATGTACGCTGAATGGTCTTTACTTAATAGACAGTTCGCAATTGCACGATACACACACGATGATTGATCATGCTAAGCCGTATTGCAACAGCCATGAGCATTTTAAAGGAATTCTCGATGGAAAATCACGCGGGGTTTTTAACGGCAAAGTAATGGTGAGACCCAATGCGCAAAAAACAAATGCATTCCAGGAGAACAACAACATTATTTTGTCGAGCGAAGCACTTGTTAATACAAAGCCGCAGCTTGAAATATTTGCCGATGACGTTAAATGTTCTCACGGTGCAACCATAGGTCAAATTGATGATGAATCCATGTTCTATTTGAAATCGCGCGGTATAGGTGAAGAAACAGCCCGGACGATATTGATTCATGCATTTGCGAGCGATGTTGTAAAATCAATAAAAGTTGAAACGGTAAAAAACTATCTTGAAGAAATTCTTGATAAAAGATTTAACAAAGAAAGTTAAGGTGCTTAAGTGTCAACTGGAATAATAAACGATATTAAAAAAAGTTCAGCGGGTTTTGATATAAATAAAATTCGCGGTGATTTCCCTATACTTAAAGAAATTGTTCACGGGAAAAGTTTATGTTATCTGGACAATGCGGCAACAACCCAAAAGCCTAAGGCTGTAATTGATACTTTGGTAAAATATTATTCGGAACAGAATGCGAACATTCATCGCGGCGTTCATTACCTAAGCGAGCTTGCAACAAAAGAATTTGAAGATGCAAGAATCAAGATTAAAGATTTTGTAAATGCATCAAGCGAGAAGGAAATTATTTTTACCCGCGGAACTACAGAATCAATAAATCTTGTTGCCAACATTTTTAATAAAGGCGTTTTAAAAGATGGAGACGAAATAATTATCTCCGGGATGGAACATCATTCTAATATCGTTCCCTGGCAGTTGATCCATGATCAAAAAAAAATAAAGTTAAGAGTTATTCCGATTGATGATAACGGCGAGATTATTTTTGAAGAATTTCTAAAGCTTATAAACGAAAAGACCAAGTTAATTTCCATCGTTTATATCTCTAATTCTCTCGGCACGGTCAATCCGGTAGAAAAAGTAATTGAAGCCGCCCATCGACATAATATCCCGGTGCTGCTTGATGCTGCACAGGCAATTCAGCATTTGAAAATAGATGTGCAGAAACTCGATTGTGATTTTCTTGCTTTCTCCGGGCATAAAATATACGGACCTACGGGAATCGGCGTATTATACGGAAAGAAAAAACTTTTAGAATCTCTTCCGCCATTTCAAGGCGGAGGAGATATGATTTCAAAAGTAACTTTTGAAAAAACGACCTTCAACGATCTTCCGTATAAATTTGAAGCGGGCACTTCTAATATTGCCGGTGCAATTGGTTTGGGAACAGCAATAGATTACGTTTCAAAAATCGGATTAGAACAAATATCAAAACATGAAAATGAAATTTTAGATTATGCAACTGAAAGTTTATTACAAATTCCGGAGCTAAAAATAATAGGACGAGCAAAGCATAAGAGCAGTGTAATCTCTTTTGTATTTGATAATATTCATCCGCATGACGTGGGAACATTCTTAGACTTTGAAGGCATTGCGATCAGAACCGGACATCATTGCACGCAGCCTGTGATGGATAGATACAACATCCCGGCAACATCACGTGCGTCTTTTGCGATGTACAATACAAAAGAAGAAGTTAATGTTCTTGTAAAAGGAATAAAAAAACTAATTGAGGTTTTTAATTAATGGATGCAGAGCTTAAAGAACTTTATCAGCAGGTTATTTTAGATCATAATAAAAATCCGCGCAATTTTAGAAAGATGGAAAATGCAAATCATTTTGCAGAAGGTTACAATCCTTTGTGCGGCGATAAGCTAAATATTTATGTTGAAGTTGAAGAAGGAAAAATAAAAGATATTTCATTTCAAGGATCAGGCTGCGCGATCTCGAAAGCCTCGGCATCATTGATGAGTTCCATGGTAAAAGGACTGCCGGTTGAAGAAGCGGAAAAGCTGTTTGAAAAATTTCATGCGGTAATTACAGGTAAAATTACTGATGAAAAAGAAATAGAAGAACTCGGCAGGTTAGCAGTTTTTGCCGGAGTGAGAGAATTTCCATCGCGTGTGAAATGTGCTAGTCTAGCCTGGCACACGATGACCGCTGCCTTTAAGCAAGAAGAAAAAACTGTTTCAACGGAATAATTATGAGCGAAATAAATAAGCAAGAATTAGAGGAAAAAATAATCCATGTATTAAAGACATGCTACGATCCGGAAATACCTGTAGATATTTTTGAGCTTGGATTAATTTACGAAATAAGAATTGATAACGAAGCTAATGTAAAAATAAGTATGACGTTAACTTCGCCGGCGTGTCCTGTTGCAGGCTCATTACCGCCGGAGGTTGCAGAAAAAGTACGGGCAATACCGGAAGTAAAGTCCGTTGACATAGAATTGGTATGGAACCCGCCGTGGGACAGGGATATGATGTCTGATTACGCAAAAGTAGAATTAGGAATGTATTGATTAAGGTTAAGAAAAATATTATTAATAAAAATAGATAGGAGCATAGATATGTTTAATATAATTTCGCGTCCGCCGATGTATGATCAGGACGCTGTTCAGCCAATGCGAGATGAATTAGTTGCAGTTGGTTTTGAAGAATTGTTTTCGCCGGAAGATGTTGACAAAGCAATAAATGTTAATGACGATAAAACAGTTTTGGTTATGATAAATTCAGTTTGCGGATGCGCAGCTGGCAGCGCCCGTCCGGGAGTTTCGCTCGCACTTCAAAATGAAAAGATTCCTGACAAACTTTATACAGGATTTGCCGGACAAGAGCGTGAGGCAGTTGACAAAATCCGCCAATTGATTGGCAATTATCCGCCTTCATCTCCGAGCGTTGCGTTATTTAAAAATGGAACATTAATTTATTTTATGCCGAGACTTGCAATCGAAGGAAACAGCGCAGAAACAATTGCAAACGAATTGATTGAAGTCTTCAATGAATTCTGTTCCGCAAAAGGTCCATCTATTAGCCCGGAAAATTTTGCCAAAGTAATTTACGCGAAACAATGCGGTTCAAAGATTCCGTTATTCAAAGGTTAATTGATATTTAATTTTGAATGAATGAGTATTAAAAATGAAATTTAGTTCACAAGAAGAATTTGGTTTAAGATGTTTGCTTAGGATCGGGATGTCGACATCGCAAAACGGTTTGACGATACCGGAGATCAGCCAATTGGAAGGACTTTCAACTGCCAATGTGGGAAAACTTTTGCGCGCTTTAAGGCTCGGCGGATTTATCGAAAGCACGCGCGGTCAAACGGGCGGCTACAAACTTGCGCGCCCTGTCAATGAAATAATAATTGGAGAAGTCCTGGCGGTTTTAGGAGGAAAATTATTTGAATCCGGTTTCTGCGATATTCATTCCGGCACTGAAATTATTTGCACACACACTATCGATTGCTCAATTAGATCTTTATGGAGAACAATCCAGTCCTTGCTGGACGGGGTTTTGAGCAAGCTAACGCTGAAAGACTTGATCGGCAGCGAACAGAAAGTTTCAATTATTGTTTCCAACTTTGCCGAAGTTGCCGAATCAAATATTTCAATTACATAAAGTCCATGCGGTCATTTCTTTTTATGAATTGGAATGACCGCATCTTTATTTTTCTCCAAATATCCTTCCTCAATCAAACTGTTATTAGATTTATAAATTTTAATTGAGACTTCATTTGAATTAGAAAATCCAATTGCCTCGATCTTTATTCCATCGACCAGCTTATTTAATTTTACTTTAGCGTACAACTTATTATCGGCTACGAGATCATTTGATAGTTTGGATTTACTTTCCGGAATATTCGAAAGAGCCCAATAAATTCCCTTCTTAGCATATTGATACGCCTGATCAATATCTTTTTCCATCAATGTTTGAGCATCTAAAAAAGCTGTGTGAACTAATACTACAATAAAGACAACAAATAACTTCTTCATAATTCCTCTTTGCTTTTGTAAAAAGTTATAAATCGATTTTATTAAATATAATTATTGAAGAATTAAAATCTAACAATATCTTATTCACAGAACTTGATCGCATTGGTTCAAAAAAAGATAAATTATCTTTGTTAAAGCTTCATGCATTGGCTATTTTTGTATTATGAATATTGTTTAAATTAAAATACCGGAGAAAATTAATGAAATACAAAATAGTATTGATTAGACATGGCGAAAGTGAATGGAACAAAGAAAATAGATTTACAGGTTGGACTGATGTAGATTTATCTGAACAAGGAATTAAAGAAGCTAAAAACGCAGGTGAAACATTAAAGAAAGAGGGATTCGCTTTTGATATTGCTTTTACATCTGTTTTAAAAAGGGCAATTAGAACTCTATGGCTGACGCTTGATGAACTGGACTTAATGTGGATTCCAGTTGAAAGAGCCTGGCAATTAAACGAAAGACATTACGGCGCTTTGCAAGGATTAAATAAAGCTGAGACAGCAGAAAAGTTCGGAGAAAGCCAAGTAAAAATTTGGCGAAGGAGTTATGATATTCAGCCGCCAGCATTAGAAAAGTCAGACCCTAGGTTTCCTGGAAATGATCCGAGATATAAAGATTTGTCTGAAGCTGAATTACCGTTAACAGAATGCTTAAAAGATACAGTAAGCAGGTTTGTTCCTTACTGGGAAAAAAGAATTGCTCCGCTTGTTAAAGAGGGAAAAAGAATTATAATAGCCGCTCACGGAAATAGCTTAAGGGCGTTGGTAAAATATCTGGATAATGTCCCGGAAAGCGAAATAGTGGAATTAAATATTCCAACTGGAACGCCTTTAGTTTATGAATTAGATGATAATCTGAAGCCTTTAAAACATTATTATCTAGGCAATGCAGATGAAATAGCAAAGAAAGCCCAAGCGGTCGCTAATCAGGCAAAAGCAAAATAAAATATAAAAGCGGCAGCAGCATAACTTTAAAGGAAAGTGCTGCCGCCATTCATAAATTTAGCCTTGACTTTAGATTACTATTTACTAATTTTTTCGATGATTAATAATTGCACTGATAAAAGAGAGCGAAATAAATGATTAGGAAAATTATACTAGCCTTAGCTATTACCTTATTTTTATTTACACAAATTAATGCTCAAGTTGTATGGGGAAAATACGCCGGAGAATTTATGTCAATAGGTGTTGGCGGAAGAGCTTTAGGCATGGGCGGCGCTTATGTAGCAGTTGCAAACGATGTTACGGCGGGATATTATAACCCAGCAGCACTGGCAAGAATTGATTACCCCGAAATTACTTTAATGCATGATGAACGTTTCGGGAATCTGGAAAATTATGATTATGCAGCTGTAGCAATTCCATATGAAAAGGACATGAGCTTTGGACTAAGTATAATTCGTTTAGGAGTTGACGGAATACCGGATACAAGAAATGCATTAATCGATCAAACCACCGGCGAACCACTTACTAATATAAATAATCCTAATGCAAGATTAGATTATAATCAGATACAGCAATTCAGCGATCAGGATTGGGCATTTTATTTAACGTTTGCAAAAAGATATTCCGAAAATTTTTATTACGGTGTGAATGCAAAAATTATCTACCGCAAAATAGCGGAATACTACGCAACCGGAATAGGCTTTGATGTAGGCGCATGGTATTCCCCATTTGAAAAACTTGCTGTAGGAGTTAATCTACAAGACATTACTACAACATTGGTAGCTTGGAGTACTGGAAGAAATGAATTAGTATCGCCGACAGCAAAAGTTGGCACAACTTACGAAATACAATTTTTGGGAGGCACCTTTACACCCGCTGTCGATCTTGATATTAGATTTGAAAACAGAAAATTTGCATCGGAGTTTAATATCGGACCAGTTAGTTTTGATGGGCATGCGGGATTAGAATATAATTTCAAAAATATTATCGCAGTAAGAGCCGGCTATAACGATGTAAAACAATTTACAATTGGAGCCGGAGTAAAATTGCCGAAATTAAATATTGATTATTCATTTGCCAGATATAGCTCTTCTGAAAATGATTTGGGAAACACGCACAGAATTTCTTTAATGCTTACATTGGAAGAACCCAAATTTTTAAGGAGCGGCTTATAAAAATTAGTTCTTATCTATTTATGGATTCAAAACCGTTTGAAAAAGAAGATATCTTCCACAGATCTTGTTAAGAAAAAATTCGCTGTGACTATAAATAGAATTAAACAAAAAAAAAGGAATCATTGAATCCCATCACAATCAATGATTCCAGGTTTTCCTGCCCTACAGCACAATAAAATCAATCCAAATATATAAAAGGTTTAGAAAAAGTAAATCAGTAAATTTCCGTATTTTTATCTACGTAATTTACGTAGATAAAAGTACGGAAATTCCGTACTATAATTGCTAATAACAACTTTTCTACATAAAATTACTAACGCAAAATGATTCACTATCTTTTTTTAGGAATGTAAAATCCGTTTTCAAATGCGAAACGGGCAAGCGCTCCAGTAGTCTTTATATTATATTTTTGCATAATATTAGTTTTATGAGAATCAACTGTGCGGGGACTTATTTTAAGCTTATCGGCAATTTCCATATTCGACATACCGTCTGCAATATAATAAAGTATTTCTTTTTCTCTGATTGTAAGAAAAATTTTATCCTTTTGTTGCGCGGATATTTCGCCATCGTATCTTGAAACTAAATTTTCAATCAACAATTGAGTTAGTTCCTGACCGAAATATTTTTTTCCTTCAGCAACAGTATTTATAGCATCTATCAAATCTTTTTTATTTACGTTTTTATGAAGTACCCCGGAAGCACCGTTTTTGACAGAGCTTAAAATATATTCCTCACTATCGTACATTGTAAGAATAAGAATCTTAGCCAATGAATATTTTTCCTTGATTATTCTTGTGGCTTCAATCCCGGAAATTCCAGGCATAGAAATATCCATTAGAACGACGTCAGGTCTGAGCTTTTCAAATTTTTCTATTGCTTCATTACCATTTTCTGCTTCGCCTATAACATGGATCAAAGGCGAATCTTTTAGCAAGCTTTTAATTCCTGTTCTAATTAATAGGTGGTCGTCAACAATTAAAACTTTAATCTTATACATAGATAGTACAATTCAATCGAAGTAAAATAATTAGCTGAGATATTAGAATGGATTGCTTAAACAAAAAAAATTGGATTATCATGGTTAAATAAAAACAATAACGAATAAAATAAAAGTAAAAGTCTTATAAGTCACTTCTAACGAGAACTATTTAATAATTCTCATAGATAAAATAATTGACTAAAAAAATTTAATAATTTGTTTTTATCTTTCATAATAAATTTAAAGATTTCTTATGACGATGGAATTTCAGCAGTTTGGAAAAATACTAATTTTAATTGGCGCTGTAGTAATTGTTATCGGAATTATTTTATTATTTGGAGATAAGATTCCTTTCCTTGGAAAGCTGCCAGGAGATATTTTAATCAAGCGGAAAAATTTTACCTTTTATTTCCCCATTGTGACTTCAATTTTATTAAGTATTCTGTTAAGCATACTAATTTATTTGTTGAGAAAATAAAACCCACACATGTTAAAGAATTATGCGGGGGCTAACTTTTTTACGATTTGCCAAGTAACTTATTTATTTCATCAATATAAACACTTTTGTCAGTCAATCCCACATGTTGATTAACAATCTTCCCATCTTTATCAATAACGAACGATGTTGGTATTGCTTCAATATTCCCGTACGCCTGAACAACTTCCTGGCTTGCATAACAAACAGTGTAATTTATTCCCATTGATTTTACAAACGGAATGACGTCGGACTTTGTATCGCTGTCAACTGAAATTCCTATTATTGCGATTTTATTCTTGAATTGTTTTTGAAGAGAAATCAAATCCGGGATCCCTCTTCTGCAAGGCGGGCACCATGTTGCCCAAAAGTCTACAATCACTACTTTACCTGCGTAGTCAGACAAAGTAATTTCTTTTCCTTGAGTATCTGTTAGGGTAAAATTCGGAGCTTTTGAACTACTATTATTCGCAGACATCATTTGTTCTTGCCCCTGTGGAGGCGCCGGTGATGTATTATCATTTTTTACATCTTCGGTCCCGGCATTTCTGCTGCACCCGAAAATTGAAAATGACGTAAAGAGTATTACAACCAAAAAAAATTTTCGCATCATTGTTTCCTTTTCAATTAGAGTTATTTGTCTTTGTATCCATCTGCAATTTTTTATCAATAACCTTTGTCGGCTTTTCTGCCGTTTGAGAATTATATCCAGGAGGATAGGAACCGCTTTCAGGAACGTAGCTTGTATTGTTTATAATAAAAAATATTACTAGGATAATTATTACAACGATAGTCCAAAAAGTATTTCTGTACCTTGGATCTATTAAATGTTTTTTCTCATGCGGTTTTTTACCAATCTGTCTTTCCTTCTGCTTAGTTTTTTTTTGTGCCATAGTTCCTATTTTTCACTTTCAGTTTGATGATGTAAAAATAATTTGGTTTCAAGCTTATGAAAATATTAATATACACATACAAATTTACCAATAAAATCAATCAAATAATGTTAATTGACTGTCGCTTTGTTTTATAAAATTGTCTGCACTTAGCTTAAAATGCTTTTTATTTAAGCCGAATTTTTTACAACTTATATCAAATAAATCAATTATTGATTCGGCTACAGGTCCCTCACCGGTAAATCTCTTGCCAAATTCAGATGAGTTAAGTTTGCCGCCTCTCATCTCACGAATCTTATTCAAAATTTTATTTGCCCGGTCCGGGAATTCTTTTTCAAGCCAGGACGAAAATAAATCTTTCACAGAATATGGCAGCCTTAGCATAGTCCTTCCGGCAAAAGAAGCTCCACTTTCAGCAGCTGATTTTAAAATTTTAGGTATTTCTTCATCGTTTAATCCTGGAATTATCGGTGCTACATTAACACCGACGGAAATTTTATTTTCCGCCAAAAGTTTTATCGCTTCAAAACGCCTTTCAGGAGTAGATGCTCTCGGTTCCATTTTCGCTGTTAAATTTTTATCGACGCTTGTAATAGAGATCAGTACAACAGCCAATTTTTTCTGAGCCATTTCTTTTAAGATATCAATGTCGCGGGTGATAAGAAAATTTTTAGTAATAACAGAAACAGGGTTTCTATATTTCAAACAAACCTCCAACGATTTTCTCGTTAACTGAAGTTTTCTTTCTACCGGCTGGTAGCAATCCGTATCGCCGCTAAACATAATCAGATCAGGCTTGTAGGATCTTTTGCGAAAAGTTTCTTCCAACAATTGCGGCGCATTTTCTTTTACCATTATTTTAGTCTCAAAATCAAGTCCCGATGAAAAGCCTAAAAATTCATGCGTCGGTCTTGCATAACAATAGATGCACCCGTGTTCGCAGCCGCGGTAAGGATTGAAAGAATAATTAAACCCGATATCATAACTGTCATTTGTTGCTACTATGGACCTGGAATAGCCCTTAAAAAAAGAGGTCGTCATTTTTTTTGACAACTCCTTTTCGTCATTAAATGATGTCTCATCGTCTGGATACGCTATCTCTAATTTTTCAAACCGATTTTTCGGATTGAATTGAGCAGCCCTTCCCTTAACAAGTATGTTCATAGCTTTTCATTTGAAACTTTTTTAAAAATAGGAAAATATTTGTGTTTAAATGGGGGGAAAATTTTTCTAAAAAGTAGGGAATATTTTATAATCACAAAGATTCATTCAAAATAAATTATTTGAATGAATCTATTACTTTGAAATGCTATTTATCTTTTTTCAGTTTGTAAGCTATGTACGAACCGCCAAGTAACAGAATAAACGATCCGAAAAAAATAGATAAGGAAGATATAATTAAAGAATACAGGTCCATTTTTGCTTCCTCTCAGAAATCCATAAAGAAAAAAATTAAATCAAATTTAGAATCAAGTTCCGGAGACATCAGTTGTTTTTCACATCTCTAAATTATAAAATCATTACAAAATTAAAAAGAAAAAAATCAATTGTAATATTAAAATTTCAAATTTTTCGACTAATGGTTTTTTATTACCGATAAATGGAAACACAATTACGAACTATATAATCAATGCACAAATATTTTTTGTTCTTTAAGCAATTTATATAGAAAATTATTTTCATCCGGTCTAATATTTACAGACCAGTTTATTAAATCTTTTTGTTCATCAATATCGATAAGTTCATCAAGTATTTTTACTGTCAGGCTCTCTTGTTCAATTTTTTTTACGGTTGAACGAAAAACTGAATTTGTACTCCATTTAATATCCTCAAATAAATGTCTGTGGAATTTATTCATTCCCAAAAGATAGTAACCGCCGTCAGACGAAGGACCAATTACCGCATGATAATTTTCGAGAGCCTTAAATGCATCCATGATTATGGACGATGAAATATCTGGAAGATCGGTGCCAATAATAATCGCGTTTTGTGCTTTATCATCGAATACATGTCCAAAAGCATTCATCATCCTTTCTCCGAGATTGCTGCCTGTTTGTTCATTGTATAAAAATTTTTTAGACGTCCACTCGACTATAAGCTTTTCCTCTTTTATATCAGAGTAAAAAATATACACGGAGGTATTATCTGAGATTAATTTTTCACATTCGTTAAATGTATTTTCAGCACAAGCCTTATAAAATTTCACCGCAAATTTAGTCCCCATAGTTTTTGCAAGCCTGGTCTTTACAACTCCTTCACGCGGATACTTTGAAAAAATTATTATCGCTTGTTTCTTTTCTGATGTCATCTGGGAAATTTTTCTTTAAGATATTCAGCAAAAATTGTTTTAAGAATTATAACGCTAGCCATAAACGTTCCCCTGACAGTACCTGTAACTTTTGATTTCCCGATTCGCTTTCTATAGCTCACGGGAACTTCTAAAATTTTCAGACGATTCTTCGCAGCTTTAATCTGCATTTCTACTGTCCATCCATACCATTTATCCCGCATGTTTAGTTTAATCAGTTCATCGAATTTAATAGCCCGGAAAGGACCAAGGTCGGAATATTTTATTCCCCAGAATAAATTTATTAAGATACCGGAAATAATACTTCCAAATCTTGATTGTATCGGTAAAGAACCTTTCTCCCTGTTCCCCATAATCCTGCTGCCAAGAACAAAATCATAATTTTCATTTATTATAGGGTCCAATAATTTATTAATCTCTTCCGGGTAATCACTAAAATCTCCGTCCATGAATACAACAATATCACAATTTTTATTCTTAAAATAATTTATACCAGTCAAGCAAGACGCGCCATATCCCTGGATAGTTTCAGTCAGTACTGTAGCTCCTGCTTCTGCAGCCGCAACTACTGTCCCATCTGTTGAGTTATTATTAACAACTACTATTTCATTTATTAAATTATTTGGGATCGCCTTAACGACTTTCCCGATTGATTGCTCTTCATTAAATGCCGGGATTATTACTGTAATGTTCAATTTAAAATATTTATTTGTTCGTATGATTATCGGATAATAACATTAAACGATTTCACTAACTTTGAAAATATGGCTTTGATAACTTTTAAGTTCAACAAATAAACCAGGATTATTGATCTCGTCAACAGCCCTAATATATTCCGCATCATTAATCAAATCTGTTAAGACGACTTCCGCTTTGTTTGAAAATACTTGAAACATCAAGCGGCATTGAGACGTATAGTCAGAATAATTTATAACGACAATTCTGAGATCATTGCCAAGTTTCCATTGCCATGCAAGAATATTTTCATACGAATTATTACTGCCGCCCGCTGACAATGTATTTAAAATCAGCCACTCGCCTACGCAAAAAATATTTTCTTTAGTTATGTCTAAAATTTTTCTATAGAATTGTTCAACCATAACATTGGGTTTTTCTTCAGGCTTTCTTCCAAGCTGAATCGGGACTTTAATATGATTGCCTTCAAACTGACCGTCAAAATAAAACCGCATTCCTTCTATTGTACTAATCAAAACTGCCGCTGCTAATGATTCTTTGATTCCGAATTTCTCAACCGCCCTTATCTCATCATGGTTCTCTAAAAATCTTGTTGATTTTTGTTGATAAGTTTTTTCAGCATACAAATGAGCTTTAATATCCGAAACTGATTTTGAAATAAGTCTGTCGGTTAATTTTTTATCATATGTAAAATCAAAACCCAATTGTTGAAGCCGCCATTCTAGGTCCCAATAAGCTTCAGCAAGGAAAATAAAATCCGGATTTTTATCTCTAACTTTATTTATTGCCTCTATCCAAAATTCCGCAGCGGGCTTTGAATATTTTTGGTTGTTCAAAACACCGAGCCACGTATTTTCAAAAACATTATTTAACTCCAGCATAGCCATATCACACCGTACGCCATCGCAAAGCCTGGAAATTTTAAGCAAATTTCCTATCATAAAATTTATAGTATCTTCATTAAAATAATTCAACTGAACAGTATCTTCCCATGCCGGGAAAAATGGATCTCTGCCGTGCGCGAATATTTTTGATTCATCAAAAGGAGATTTAAAAAAAGTAAATTCGTCTTTCACGAGAAGCTCACTGTCGCCGGCAAGAAAATATTCGGGGTGTTCTTTTAGATACCGGCTTCCTGCTCCGCAATGGTTGGGAACAAAATCCAGGAGTAACTTTAGATCAAGTGAATTTAATTTCTCACGGAGGTTTTTTATATCATCCTCGGTCCCGAGTTTAGGATTGATTTTATATTCATCAATCGCAAACGGTGAGCCGATTACATCTTCTTTCTTCCAATCCGCAAGCGCTTTAGCATATTCTGAAATTAGTTCCGGAGTAAAACAATATTTTTCGATTAGACTGTCGCATGTTTTCCAGACTCCCATAAGCCAGATAATGTCTATTCCTTTACTTTTCAGATTTTTAAAATAGTCAATCGGCACATCTGAAAGTTTAGCCTGTTCTCCAAACTGTTTTATCCAAACGCGGGTATTTATTTCGTATAATTTCGGATTCATTAAAATAAATTTAATTATTAAATGCGGTAAAAAATTCTCATCCCATTTGTAAATATGAATAGAAAAAAGTTATAAGTAAAACGCGGCTTCTTTATCAATCCACCAATCGAGAATTCCGTCGGTTGGTTTAATTTTAGATGCCGGATAAATCTTAGCGTCATGACTATCGATCACTTCATGTAAGATATTAGCTTTGTCTTTCCCGGTTACTATAAAGCTTATTCTTTTTGAGTTATTGATTACTCTTTCTGTTAACGAAATTCTTTTTTGCCCGCTCACGGGATGCTCTGCAACCCCGGCAATGTTGGAGCAGCTATATAAAAGTTCAGCGTGTGGAAATAATGATGCAGTATGACCATCTTCACCGATTCCAAGTAAAACCCAATCAAACTGTGGAAAATTATTTTTTCCTTTTGGTAATAATCTTTCTATCTCTTTCGAATATAAAACCGCTTCTTTTTCCGGGTGAGATTCTCCTTTAATACGGTGGATGTTTTCATTAGGGATATTTACAAAATCAAAAAGACATTCCTTTGTCATCCGAAAATTGCTGTCCGAATCGTTCGGCGGGACGCAGCGCTCATCGCACCAAAATATTTGTAATCGCTCCCAATCAATTTCATCTTTAAAAGGAAACTTGGCTAATTCCTTAAAAAATATTTTGGGAGTTGAGCCACCGGAAATTGCGATGTAGAAATTAACTTTTGAATTTTGAACTTTTTCTTTAAATTCTTCCGCTAACTTCACTGCTAATATCTGCGGTGAGTCAAATATCCTTATTCTATTTTCCATAAAAGTAATGCTGTTTTAATTACAAATTTAATTTAATTACTTAATATATTATATGTTCGGTTTGAAATCACAAAATGGAAATTCCTATACCTCTTATTTAATGATCGTCAACAAAAAGATTAAATTTTTCTTTGCTATCTTTGCGCTGAATCAAATCGTTCATCATAAACTTTTAACCGGATGAGAAAATCTTTATTACTTTGGCTTTCAGCAATCATAATCGTTTTTATTGTAAGCTTCGCTCAGCACATTACTTCAAATGAATTTCCCGTAAGCGGCACTGTCGATCTAGGCAAGGGTAATGTGTCGTTTAGCTTTGACAAAATCGTTCACAGTAAAAACGGCTATCAAGTCTTAGTGATCGGTGATTCCTCAAGTTTGCATGGTAAACTCTTATGGAAAAATGAAACTGATTCCGCCTGGCAGACAATTGTTATGAAAGACAGTGCAAATTTTTTGTTTGCTGTAATACCACAGCAGCCTCCGAGAACTAAAGTAGATTTCCGTGTTCAGATTCAAGATAATAACAAAACCTATTTATTGCCGGTAAAAGAAAACGCTAAATTAACTTTCTTTAATTCTATCCCGGATGAAATCAATCAATTCTATTTTATAACTTTGTTCGCGGGCTTAATTTTAGCCGTTAGAACCGCATTGGAATCCTTCAGCGATAAGCCGAAAATAAAAAAGCTTACTGTATTTACCGCCATTTCTTTTTTTAGCTTTACATTCGTTTTTAGCACTGTTAAGAAAGGCGTGGAGATTGGAGCTATCGGGAAGGGCGGTGTCCCTCTGTCAGATATTTTTGATCAAAGGTCGGTTCTGCTTTTCGTTGTTTCTATCTTCACTTTAATTTTAATCTTCAATACAAAAAACAGGAAATTCTGGGCATCAGCCGGTGCGATAATTACCTTAATTGTTTTTCTATTTGCCAAGTACTGATGAAAATATTTTTTTGCTTTGAATAAATAAATAAACTCCTTTTAGAAAGATTAAATGAAAAAAGTTCTGTCGTTTTTTTGCCTATTTATAACCGCGCTTTCTTTTGCTCAGGAATTAAATGTAGATCATGCGAATACTAATATTGTGGAATTTTTTGTAAAGGCTACATTCAATAATTTTGATGGCGTAACAAATTCGGTAGATGGAAAAATATTCTGGACCGGTAAATATTTGACTAATAAAAATATAGTAGAATTTTCTGTCCCGCTTGATTCGCTAAACACCGGTATTGGCTTGCGCGACAGCCACATGAGAAATGAATATCTTAATACAAAACAATTCCCCTACGCGAAATTCTCCGGAATGATAACAAGCGCTGACTCAGCCTCCACTTTGGAATATAAAGTAATTGCCGCAGGTACTTTTACACTTCATGGTATTTCTAAACAACTAACAGTAAACGGGACAATTTATAATTACGGAAAGCTATTAAAATTGGAATCTACTTTTTATATTATGCTGTCAGATTTCAAAATAGATCAGCCGACATTTTTATTCAACACCGTAGACAATAAAATAAAAGTCCATCTCGCCATTTATTTCAGCAGAGAAAAATGATCCGTTAAATTTTTACTTAAGAAGGATTAATTTTTTTGCGGATGAAAATATTTTTATTTCATTATTGCTCGTGTATGAAATATTGATTTTATAAACATAAACTCCGCTTGATAGACTTGATGCGTTAAACTGTACAGAATAATTCCCGGCGGCTTTTTCATCATTGACTAAAGTTGACACTTCCCTTCCTAAAATATCATATACTTTCAATACTACTTTCCCGGCTACCGGCATTTGATATTCTATATTTGTAACCGGATTAAACGGGTTCGGATAATTTTGTGCAAGTGAAAATTCTTTTGGAAGCCCAGTTTTATCTTTTACTCCCAGTATAATTCCGCCGACAGCTATTTGATAGCTGCTGTCCGGTGCTGTTTCAACCTGAATATATAATTTCCTGGTTGAAGCATCATAATAGTATCCGCCGCTTTCTCTTAGCGACTGATATGAATTTTTCTCCGGTATAGTAATTCCGTTTACATCTACTTCTGTCGCGGTTTGTCCAATCATATTTATTTCGCAGACGTAAATTCTTTTTGCGGGCTTGCCGGAATAATTTCCATTAGTAGTTCCAATTGTTAAATTAAAATTTGTATTGCTGCTTGAAGAAATAACAGTGGAAGAAAAATTTGTAAGAGCAAAGCTTCCGGTCTGATAATCTAAAGTTTTCCCATCGTCTTCGTACAGTGTATACGAACCAGGAGTTTCTGCCGAGGGATAAATATCAAGGTATAACGTATCAAGAGGAAATTGGTCTGAATACTCCATCAGAGGCTGCATTGGTATTATGCTTCCGGCTTTAACAAACAATGGCAGCTTATCAATGGGAGTTGAGATTGTTATACTTTGCCCTCCAGAATATTGCTGATGATCCCAATAATCAATCCAGATTCCTTTCGGAAGATAAATTGATTTTGTCGTTTGTCCGGAAGTGACTACCGGTGAAACTATAAAATTGTCGCCCCAAAAATATGATGAGCTTTCATTAAATAATTTCGGATCAGCCGGATCATCAAATAAAAGCGGACGCGCTAACGGCATACCGGTTTCATAATTTTCATACGCCATTGTATAAATATATGGAAGCAGCTGATAACGGAGCTGAATATATTTTCTGCTTATGCTTAATGTTGTTGAATCAAATGTCCACGGTTCAGTATTAGAACCTCCGTGTGCGCGAGTTATTGGACAAAAAGTGCCGTACTGCATCCATCTTGTGTAAAGCTCAGGTGTTGTTGTTCCGTTCGTAAATCCGCCAATATCAGAATTGTGATACGCAATTCCCGACATCCCCATATCGAGCAGCATTGGAAGCTGCACGGCAAGTCCTCCAAAACTTTTTCCTACATCGCCGGACCATACTATTACGCCATATCTTTGAATGCCCGCGTAGCCGGATCTCGTTAAATTAAAAATTCTTTGATTTGGTCTGGATTGCTTAAAACCGTTAAAAAGAGTTTTTGCCCAGAGAAAATCATAAATATTATGAACCTTATCTCTGCTGCCAAGATAAAACTGCATAGATGAATTATCATTCTCAGGCTCGCCAAGGTCTGTCCATAAGCCCGCCATCAATGTATCCATAAAAATTGGATACTTACTCCACCACCAATCTTGAACTGCAGGATTTGTCAAATCAAGCAAAGCAGCTGAACATCCATTGGGACATGACCACCAGTTGTTTATTAAATATGTAATTCCATTTGCATTCTGTGCAAAGTAACCATTGCTGTTGGCGTATTGAAAATTTATTGACGATTGAATTATATATGGCTCGCTAATAGCAATCGTTTTTATTCCCTCACTCAAAAAATTTTTCATCATCTGCGCAGGATTAGACCAGTTAGATAAATCCCATGAAAGATCACCCATGTTTTTGTACCAGTACAAATCCAGAATTATAGCATCGCAAGGAATTTTATCCTGCCGCATTGTTTGTATCATTTGCGATGCTTCAGTTGAATTATGATATCCAAACTTTGATTGAATATAACCCAAAGCCCATCTTGGCGGCAGCGGCTGCCTTCCGGTCAGCCAGGTATATTTTTCAAGCTGCTGCTGAATTGTTGGTGCCGCTATAAAAAAATAACTAAGCTCCCCGCCGTTTGCAGTATAAGAAAATTTCAAAGGATTTAACTGTCCAAGGTCAAAGTGACCTCGATATGTATTATCGAAATAAATTGCGTAACCATTCAAAGATGAAATAAAAGGCACGTTGACGTTCATTGTCGATAAATTTGACTTGTTGTCATATCCATAGATTGCTGTATTGAAGCTATCGAAAGCTTGACCTCGTCTATCAAGACTTGTCCCTCTCTCGCCTGTTCCATAAAAATGATCATTTGGGCTTAATAAAAAATTCGCGGTCCTTTGCTGAGCATTAGAAGCGATTCCGCCATATATTGGCTCGGCAAGTAGTAGCTTTCCGGTGTTATAGTAGTACGAAACTCTCAAAGGTTTTTTATTACAAATAATTTTTATTGATGACGAAGTAATTGAAAGTGCTGAATCATTTTGATTTACAGAGAAATATACACTTTGTGTTGTATCTTGAATAACCACGACCGATGTATCAAAAATAGTAGAAGACGAAGGAAGGTATTGAACTTCTACAACATCAGGCTGATAAAAAATAAATTTTAATGAGGATGTGTCGGCGTGAATGGTTATAACTTTTCCTTTTATATCATAAGAAGAAAAATTTCCGAGATAAGTTTGCGCGCTTATTTGTGATAAAGCTAATGAAACAAAAAAGATTTCGATAAGGAATAAATTTTTGATTGAAAAGTAAAATCGATATTTATTCCCAACCCTTTTCATGTATTCAAAATTTTTATAACTTCATTATGGATGCTGCCGCCTGTCGCAATTATACTTGTACCTTTTGTAGGGTCATCACCTTGATAATTCGAAATAGTGCCGCCGGCGCCTTTGATAACCGGTATCAAAGCCATTTTGTCCCACAAATTCATAATTGGATCTACCATAATATCGGCAAAGCCCGTTGCTACGAGATAATAGCCGTAGCAATCTCCCCAATTTCTATAAAGCTTTACTTTTTCAGTTAGCCTGTCAAACTTATTTACGTCCTGATATTTTTTTATATGCAGATGATCGGTTGTAAGAAGTACGGCTTCGCTTAATGAATTACAATTTCTCGCTTTCACTTCGTGCCCGTTTAATTCAGTTTTAGAATTATCCCCGATTAAAAATTCATTAAGTATAGGTTGATTAATTACGCCAAGAATTGGTTCGCCGTTTTTTACTAATGCAATCAAAGTACCGAAGGTTACGGTACCGCATATAAAACTTTTTGTCCCATCTATCGGATCAAGTATCCACTGATAATCGACAGAATCTTTATAGTTACCGAACTCCTCTCCAACAATGCCGTGATCCGGAAATTCAAGCATTATTTCCTGACGCATTAATTCTTCGGCTTTTTTATCTGCTATTGTTACTGGAGAATTATCACTCTTAGAATCAATCTGGATACTGCTTCTAAAATAACTTGCAATTACGTTGCCGCTTAATTCAGCCAAATGCTTTGCAAACAATTTAAAATTAGTTAGTTCGCTCATATAGTTTTCTTTATTAACATTAATACAAATTTACAAATATTTTAATGAGAATATGAAGAATTGAAAATCTTATTGGTTTTTCTCTTTGCCATAAAAAAAACTATTCATATATTTGCCGTTGAAAATTTTAGTTCTTAAAAATATTAACGGAGAGATGGCAGAGTGGTTGAATGCGGCGGTCTTGAAAACCGTTAAGGATGCAAGTCCTTCCGGGGTTCGAATCCCTGTCTCTCCGCTACTTTTTTATTAACCTCGACTACTGTAAAAATAAGCAGTTTTCGAGGTTTTCTTTTCCCATCACTATCCAAATCATACCATTAATACGATTGAAAAAATAGTCATGGGCACAAAATGGGCAATTTTTTCTCTTGAAATTTTTTCATCGAAAAAAACTTTAGCGATTAATCCCATATCAGCCACCAAGGGATTTTGGGCTAATAAACCACATTTGATTCTCTCGACTTCTCTACAATTAGATTTCTATGTTTACAAACAAACAAGCCTCTAACGTTCGTGATAAAATAAAGCCCAGACATATTTCAGTCTGGACTTATCGGTAGTATGCATCTCCGATGCATGCCTTATGAGCTTAGCTACCTACTTTTCATGAGCTATTTTATAAATCAAAATATTAAGGATATCCTCTCGTCGATGGTTATATCGGAAGGCTAATTCCTCAAGGACTGCAACCAAGTAATTTGTTTCGCGTCCTCTGAAGGTTAACAATCTTTCTTTACAAAAACGATAGAAATTATCCAGACTATCAATGCGTTCAATTCGTTTCATTACTGACTTTACTTTTTGACTTTTATAAGTAATATCATAAATGAATTCACGCCTACTATTTATGCTTCGCTTGGCAACTAGAGTTGCATTAGTAACCGTATTTATTTCTGCATTTCTAACTTCAAAAAGTATCTGTCCGTCAACTTCACGTATATGAAAAGTTATTTCATGTACATCTTCAAGTATTTGACGAATATTCCCTAAAATCACTGTCCTTAGTTCATTGAAGATACGTCTTGTAAGCTTAGGACTTACCTCTAGTTCATTTGCACACTTGGCTGCGTTGATACCGTCAGCGAAAAATTTCAAACATCCTATAAAGTCATTGAGTTTTACTTTTTTCCCCTCAAGGAACGACCCTTTACGAATATTCCATTCTGCCTTACATTCATAACACATGATCTTACCACGTCGAACTCTTCCCAGATGGGAAGAGCCGCATTTTATACATTTATCGAATGAGTTCAAAATACCTTCCTTGATAAGGTATTCCTCAGCTTTATCTTCATTGTTGAGATAAAAACTTAGACGCTTGAAAGTCATATAGAGAAAGAATGATAAATGGTTTGTTGGGAAATACAATGTCAAGAATGTTCGCCGGGTTATTTTCCGGTTCTATAATTTCCAAGAAGGTGACCATTTCGAACAGATCCTTTGTCAACCACGTAAACATTGGAAGCGAATTGTCTCCATATTTTGACGCTAAATTTGCTATCAGAAACATTAAATGTTTAGGCCTTACTTTATCAATAGTAGAAATATTCCTTTTATGCATAACACTTAGTAACTCAGAATTGAATTCTGATATAATGTTTAATGTCTCTTGTTCATGTTCTTTTACACTTTCGAAATACATATTAATTGCGTTCTCAATAGAAACTAGCTTAGTTAAGTTTTTAATGTTGTTATTATTATTATTCATGATTGTTCCTTAGTATTTTAGTTATTATTAGATATAATGTTTTTTTCTAGCAAAGAAACTATTCCGTGAAAGTTCTTTGAATTGAGTTTTGTATAATGACCTGTGAGGCTGCCACTCGGCTTATGTCCTAGCAAATGCTCACGTACTTCATATGCTACACCGTATTGACTGAGAAGGCTTGAGAAAGTGTGTCGGAATTTATGTAGATGAGCTGTTTTAGAAATACCAGCTTCAGCAGCAATGCTTTTGCAAATCTCAAGAGTACGTCTTTCCCTTAGTTTCGCACCTTGCCGGGATTTGAAAACAAATTCATCCTTGCTTTGTGGTTGGAGTTTCATCAACTCCTGAATGAGTAAATCCGAAATCGGAATATCTCTTTCAGATGAGGAAGTTTTTGTTCTAAAGCCGTCCTGGGAACGAACTTCAATTATCCTTTCATCCAAGTCAACATTCTTCCATTTTAGATTTGCCATTTCTTCGAACCGCATACCAGTAAGGTAGAGTCCTAGAAACGCTAGCCTGTATGTCGGATATATCTTTTGACTGAAGAATGCTTTAACTTCCGTTTCCGTGTAATATTCATCTTGCTGCTGTAACAAGGTCCTGGGAGCCTTTGGTAAGCACTTTAAGTGACTTGTCGGGTCGCGGGTAATCATATCACGGTTCATCTGCTCAGTGAAGATGGTCTTCAAGCACATTAAGTACGCGTTGACTGTCTTTGCTGATGCTCCCGATTTTATCAGCAGCCCTTTGTACAAATCAGCGTGCGTTCTTTCAAACTGATCGATGTACTCAATCCTTTGGGAAGAGAAGAATTCATTGATTTGTTTGATTATAGCTTCGTATTTCTGAATGGACTTCGGAGCCAGATTATTTTTCCCCTGCCAAAAGTTTTCTACTGCTAGTGCGACCGAAACTCTGCTATGCATAATTTTTGTCCGCACAAGCTTTTCGTCGTTCTTTTCATTTTCAATCTTACGGACAAACGCTTCTGCTTGGAACCTTTTCAAGAAGGTTTCTCTATGTCGTCTGCCGTACCGGTCATACACTTGAGCCCGGTAGTGATCGGTCTTAAGTTTCTTGATTGTACTCAAGATATTATTATTCCTTTCGTTAATAGTTTAGTTAATTAGTCTATGTGGAACATTTTTCCACTTTCCAAGTTCTTTGTATCTACTGTCCCTGTACTGGAACAACTCGGATTTCTATGTGCTGCCGGATGGTTGTAGTACCCGTCCGTAATGAAAATTAGTTTTTTTCTACTGGTTCATAACTATTCCTTTGGTTATCAATTTAGCGAGCTCATTTATATGGACCATTTTCCTTTCTCCGAAGCTGACTACGGGTATTGTTCGGGCAAGAATATTCTGCCGGACGAACTCATAACTAACGCCAAGTATGTGTGCAGTCTCCTTTATCGAAAACAGAATCTTCCCTTTACTGGAACTTACCAGAAGGTCCTTGTTTTCCTGGTACAAGGAAGAATAGTCAGATGTACGTGAACTGCTTACATTAGAGTTTGTCTCTGTAACTGAGTTGTCTATTGAAGGAAAAGACTGCTTCTTTAGCTGCTGTCCATACTCCGGACGTTGTGAAAGATTAATTAGTTGCATTGTCCCTTTGAGGTTAAAGTGGGTTATTTGAAATTGTGATTTAAATATCGAAGTCTTATAATTAACACAGTTGTATTGTAGGCAAGGTATCCGAGTTGCAAGGGATACTTATTTAGCCAGTACCGGATCATCCAAAGCTGTGTTACTCGACTTAGGATGACGGTGCCCTACTGATTTCGATGCTACTTGGATTTCATCGATGTGAACAACAGAAGCCTATACTATGATGAGAGTGACACTCGTCGTTCCACACACCAAGTCCAGTGATAGACAAATTACTATCAATGTATTCGGGTACTGGGCAGACTGAGTTCCAGCATTACGAAAGTAGTAAGTTTAGATAGCCTAAGTATTAAATTATACGTTGTGACCTTGTAACTATCGGATTTATATAAACTATCCAGTGGCAATAAGAAATTAATAGCTTTGCTTCTAAACTTTCTAATCGATTTAATAAAATAGGTCGACGTAGCGACTTAATGGAGCTTACGTCGATGAAACTGAGGATTTGTTATAGCCGGACAACGTAATTAACATATGCAACAGTCCAAATATCTTTCTTTTCTACACAACCTTTCTAATAATACACAAGCGACTGGCAGAACATCGATACCATTCAAGACTTTGGATCGGTATGTTGAATCATACAAATAACCAGTGACTATCACCATACGGGACAATGAGGGTTGATCATGTATTCTATGGTACTCGGAGAAAAGAACATTTGGTAGGTTGATACCCAAGTCCTTGGACACCAGTTATCAAAAACAGCTTTAAGGATTAACTACTTAATAGGACTATGACTTCGCATTTTCTAAACGATTTAATAAAATAGGTAGCTTGGCGAGTTACTATAAATGTCGACCTTCGATTCTTGTAACCAAAGGATGGTAGTGAATTTGTCTTAAGGAAAACTTCTACCCTTTCAAGATTATGAACTTCACCTTTGCTTGGTAGACAAATACATTAGGTCCTTTGTATTCTAAGTAGAATACTAACTTTGTCTTAAGAGAAACATCTGACCTTCCAAGATTCAAGATTAACATTTGTCTGTCTGACGGGTAACTCCGATTCTTGTAAACAAAGAAGGGTAGTGATATTGTGTAAAGGGAAAATACTACCCTTTCAAGATTAGAATGCATATTCAAGGCAGCCAACCGAGTAGCGATCGCATTGTCAGCATATGGCTAAAAAGCAGAGTAAATCTAATTAATATGAATTTTAGATATTATCTCAGTTCCAAAGTGCTCCTTTAGTTTCTTGAGATCATAATGCATAATACTTGTATAATTATGATTTTCATTATTAACTATTATATTGTCTATCTCTTTTTTTAGAATAAGCAGATATGTATGTTTTAGTTGATGACCATACTGATTGGAATCGATACCGAATCTGTCAAGTATATCGTCTGTCTTAGTATTTTCTTTGTATCGCCAGAGTTGTTCCTTAGTTGGTTCCCTAGTAGTAAAATTAAATATAGATCTTAACGCCGATTTTATTTCACTATTAGTAAATTCTCTCTCGACTATTTTCAGTAACTTACCATAGTTAATAATTTGCCTGGATTGGTCATTAACAGAATAGATTAAATCTACCAGTTTGAACTTCTGAATTTCTCTTTTAAACAATTCACTTGTAACATCACGAACTTCCAATTTAAGCATATCGGCTTTTAATTTGAAAAAAGCATTACATTGGATTTCCCAAATAAGCTTTCGCGCGTTAGTGTCATCATGTTTAAATCTTAGCTCAATGAATTTATCTGCTACACAAAAAGGATAATATAATATGCTAAGATTAAAAATGTCCTCTAATAGCTTCATTGTTAAATCGTTTAAAAAATACCTCTCATTCAATTTCCTAAAATGGTTTTTATCAAACTCATTTGATGGGAAATAATCTTTTTGTATGTACTGTGTCAAGACATTGTTTTTGATTTCTTCGTCGAAGTATAATTTAAAAAACTTCTTAAACTCCTTTCTAAAAAATACTTTCTCTTCTTGTGAAAGTTCTGTTGAGTTTTTCCTTCCAGATTCTTCTTTGGTTAGTAGTTCATAATAGTATTTATGGATTATGTTATAACCGGCTATGTCCTTGTAAAATTCAAGTGCTTTAGAGTAATCATTATACATTATTTCATTTAAATCCTTAATAATAGATAATGCTACTCTTTCTCTCGACAATGTATACGTTTTTTCTTTCTTATCATAAAAAATAAAGTCGTTCTCTTTTGGTAAAGGTATCATCTCAATGTTTGATAGTCCAATTGAATTTCCAAACTTTATTCTTTCATTCTTCAACTTTTCCATTTCTGTTCGATATTTTTCTAATAGCTCAAAGCGTTTACTGAATTCTAGCTTAAGGTCAAACCACCTACAATTTTCTTCTTTCTTTAGCAATGAAAAATCAATAACTTCGTTAACTCCGTTCCGGAACCTGGCGATATATTGACGTTTTACCCACATATCATTAACATTAAAGATCAAAACTTTATCAATATTAGTATTCATAATATTCACTCCATCCGAAAGAATACTTGTCGTTATCAAATAATCTACTTCATTAGGTATTTCTCCGTGGCTGATTAAATATTCTGATAGCTTCTTATTAAATTTTCGTTTATCTTTTTTGTCATTTACCGAGTATAGTGTTTCAACCGGCGTAAAAGTGTTTCGAGAAGTTTTTGCTGATGAAGTTTTAGTCGGTAAATGCCTTCTAATATGTTTTGCTAATTGCTCTACTTTTGGCTTGTCGTTTAAGAAAATAACACATTTACCTTTCATTGCAAACTTTAGAACAGTATCTCCAAATTTCTTTATCGAAGAATTGCCAGTGTGTGTTAATATTACATTCTTCTTATTATCGTTCGAATTTAAACTTGTTTGGAAATGAATATTTCGAGCTTTATTGTATAAGGTCCCCTCAGGTGTTCCGGTCAAACTAATTATCTTCTTATATGCGTTCTTAACAACGTTAAGTTGTCTTATAGCAGTGTAACGAAACTCATACTGTATACTTAAATTATGGATTTCGTCGATAATTAGGAAGCATTCTTCCGGCTTAAATCCTTCAAATTTTGTCAATCTATCAAGGCTATCGTAGACGCATGCTATTACTTTAATCGATGGATTATTGATATACTCTGCGATTTGATTATCTTTTACATCACCGTGAATGTATCCTAATTCAATCTCACAAAAGTTCTTAAAATAATCTGCTATTTGCTCAGCATTAATTTTTAACGGGACAGTTATTACACCCCGTAGGTCTTGCTTATATATATAATTAATAATACCGGTAGTTTTTCCACCACCCATATTTGCCAGAATATTATAGTCATGTTCATCGCTAAAAATAGTATCAAAAACGTCTATTCTTTCATCAATTCTTTCGTTGTACGATATTGGAGATTCCTCATTAATCTTATCAGCTTCAATCGTAAATATTTTTTTAGCGCTTAAGCGTACTTTGTTAAGATTGGTCACTTTATTAAGTTCATTGTTTTTTACACCCAGTTTTGATTCCATAGAAAGTATCCCTTATGTTTTATTTGTTGAATTAAATGATCATTTTAAATCGAAAATTAAACATAAGCATTTAAATAATACAATTTGGAAATAAAAATTTCTATTTATGAAAAGGGAGTATTTTATTTTGATAAAATTAGTTAAATAGTGCCGATTTTAATCCGAACAGCATCTTAGTCCTTTTCTTGTAAGGAATAAATACAACTAAGTATGCCTTAGCATTCTTCTTTAAATTCTTAAAAACATTTGTATACAAAGATATTGAATCGAAATAATCTAATATTTTAAATTGAACAATTAAATTTCCTCATCATAAGTTTTGTAGCTTATTAAAGGTCTTATTAGTTTGTAAATAAGCATATTCATATCCTCCGGGTATATGACTTAAGATTTCATATATAGCTGAGTGACTAAAGATGCTGAAACTCCAAAGAGGCAGTGTCTAAAGAGACTCACGACTTAGCGGAGCTCAGCAGCAGGAGGCTGCGCGGAGCTGACTTCCTTTAGAGAACAATTAATAAA
>Ga0187812_1000061_pt1 | contig 38922 bp, 29 predicted proteins | sample NC_S_2_FD_130582 | JGI IMG/M metagenome (GOLD analysis project Ga0187812, IMG submission 130582) | Wetland sediment microbial communities from Neuse River Estuary, North Carolina, USA - ASW-S_2 | ecosystem: Environmental > Aquatic > Freshwater > Wetlands > Sediment | place: USA: North Carolina...
GATTATAGAGGTCAAAAATAAATAACTAATTTCTACTAATTAAAATCGAGAGGTTCAAAATGAAAAAACTAATGCTTACAATAATGTTCGCATTTGCTAGTGTTGCTCTGTTTGCGCAGACTACTGTTCCGGTTTCGTTTGCGGTAAACATGAAGATTCAGGCAATTGAAGGTAACTTTAATCCGCTGACGGATCATATTTATATCAGGGGAAATTTCCAGGTCGATGTTGGCGATGCATCTGATTGGTCGGGTACAACATTTACGGCAACGAGTCCAAATCAGGATTCGATTTACAGCTTAACAATTAATTTCCCTGACAGCTTAATTGGAAAAAATTTCGCATACAAATTTGTCCTTAACGATGGAGGTTGGGAATCCCTTCCGACAAATGCGACGTACCCTGACGGTAATAGACACTTTGATCTTGCATCAACGGCAATGACATTGCCAGTTGCATATTACAGTGATGATAGTGTTATTATTGTACAGGCGTTCAACACGCTAAATATAACTGTTGATATGTCTTCAATATACGGAACCGGGAAAGGATTTTTCGACCCTAATGTAGATTCATTGGTCTTCCAGGGATTATTTTCAAATGGAAGTGTTGTAAGCGGCAACAGAACCTTACAAGCGAACGATCCGATTCACCCGTGGATTTACACTACTTCATTAGTAATAAAAGATGTTCAAGGCAGTGTAACACAGTGGAAGCTTAGAGCATTTCCGGACAGCAACTTTTTTAATGGCGGCTGGGAAGTATCTAATAATTATGAAACAACAGTCGGTGCAGATAGTTCTGTAATTGATGTTCCCACTTTCGTTCCGACTATATTCCCGATTAAACCTGCTCTTGCTTCAAAAGGTTATGTACTTTTCCAGGTTGATATGAAGAATGCCGTAAATAAATATACCCAGGAAAAAATTGATCCTAGTAAAATTCTTTTTGTCGGCGTTAAAGGTCAGAATCCGGTTCTTGGCGGATGGGCGGGAAATTGGCTGCCGTCAGATACCGTAAGCACTGATACAACATCAGCGACTTTGATAGTATTAAATGACAGCGGGAATAACGGTGATAAAGTTGCTGGGGACGGTATTTGGTCTGGGCTTATTGCGTTCCCGGTTGGCAATGTTGGCGGTCCCGGTCTTTTTAAGTATGGAATGTATTATGCCGGTGAAGATACGGTGAATGACGGCTATCATCCTATGGATAATGAATTTGTTGACGGCTCTGTAAACCATTGGGCTGACGTTCAAGCAGCAGACACAATTGTTTTATATAATAAATTCGGCGATCCGAATAATTATTCTTCATTAACTGGAATCAAAAAAGAAAATAATTTAACTCCTGCGAAGTACACTCTGGAACAAAATTACCCGAATCCTTTTAATCCGTCTACCATAATTAAATATAGTGTTCCGAAAGCGCAGCTTGTTACTTTAAGAATTTATAACGTACTTGGTCAAATTGTAGCAACGCTTGTAAACAGCCAGCAGAAGGCGGGTGACTATCAAGTTACTTTCAATGCTAGTAAATTGGCGAGCGGAATTTATTTCTATAATATTACTGCGGGCGATTTTAATTCAACTAAAAAGATGATGCTGCTAAAGTAATTCCGTGATTAAATATAGCCGGTATGAAACATTACCGGCTTTATTTATATTCTTATTAAAAGCTGAATGTTTTTCTGAATCAAAAACAATAATGTCATCATACAAAGAAAATAAAATAGAGTTTTTATTTAGATATGGATTTGAGAATTAATTTTGATATACTTCCGGGAGTAAAATGAAGTTCGTGTTAGTCTTTTTCGCTTTGTTATTTATTATAAACTTTCAATTGGAAGCGCAAAAAGTTTTATTTAAGTCCAATGACTATACTATCTTTTCAAATAAAGTAGTGCAGGGTAAATATGAGGCGTTAGCTAAATCTCCTCAAAAAATTATTTCATCGTATGCCAGCGATTATATTGAATCTGTTTCAAATGATATTTCTTTTAAATTCAGTATAAATGGTCTTGATGATGAACGCGATCACGGGCAGGATCACCGATTAATTATTGAGCCTAAAAATGGAAGCTGCATTTCACCGGTATTTATTTTTGGACAGAATGATCCTAAGGAAGCTGCCGAGAATAAAAAAATTGAGAAGCTAACTTCGGATGTAACTTTAACTCTTAGGCTAAATATGTCTAACATGCTTAAAGATTTTAAGACCAAAGGATATTACGAAACTTTCGACGGACATAAAATTTATAAGAACGATTTCCGGGGAGTTTATGTAGCTGGCGGAACTTCACCTCTTAGCTGGGACTTTTCTAACTTAGCCAATAATAATGAATTTAAAATGAAAGATAATGGAGATGGCATTTATGAAATCAAAATTCATATTAACCATCTGCAAGAGCCCGGAGCCAGGCAAGAGAAATGGACTTCGTGGAAATTAAGCAAAGATATTTCTAATTATCCGTCTTATCATTCCTCCGACACTTTAATTGACGCACTGTACAATCATGCATTGGAAGAAATGATTTTAAATATCCGTTCAGATAGCGCATTGATGGCTGGCGCTAAGTGGACAGGTGTTTGGACACGCGATATTAGCTATAGTATTTTTCTTTCTTTAGCAATGGTAAATCCTGACGCCTCTAAAACAAGTTTGATGGCTAAGGTAAAGAACGATAGAATTATTCAAGATACCGGAACCGGCGGCGCATGGCCTGTATCGTCTGATAGGCTTGTCTGGGCTATTGCTGCATGGGAAGTTTATCTTAGCACCGGCGATATGAATTGGCTTGAGTCAAGTTATAAGATAATTAAAAATTCAATAGACGATGATCTTAACACAGTGCTTGATAAATCTACCGGCTTGTTTCGTGGTGAATCTTCATTCCTCGACTGGCGGGAGCAGACATATCCCGGATGGATGGATCCGAAAGATATTTATTCTTCGGAAAACCTTGGCACTAATGCAGTCCATTACCGCGCATTGCAAATTTTAGCCCGCATGGCAGAGATTTTAAATAAACCGTCAAAGCTTTACTTGGAAGTTGCCCGCAAGGTAAAAGATGGAATGTATAAATATCTATGGCTGAATGATAAAAATTATTACGGTCAGTATTTATACGGGAGAAATTTTTTGTCACTCTCACAGAAGTCAGAAGCGCTTGGTGAAGGGTTGAGCGTGCTGTTTGGAATTCCATCCAAAGATGATGCAAAAAAAATTATTGAAGAAGTTCCCGTTACCAAATATGGAATAACTTGTATTTATCCGCAGACACCGGATATTCCTCCTTATCATAATAATGCTATTTGGCCGTTTGTAGAATCATATTGGGCATGGGCGTCTGCTAAAGAAGGAAATGTAAAATCAGTTAGCCGCGCGCTTGCGTCAGTCTATCGAGCAGCCTCTTTGTTCATGACTAACAAAGAAAATATGGTCGCTTCCACAGGAGATTATCTCGGCACTGAAATAAACTCTGATAGGCAATTATGGAGCGTAGCCGGAAATCTTGCTTTAGTTTACCGTGTTATTTTCGGAATTACATTAAAACCAAATTTCATGGAGTTGCATCCATTCATTCCAAAAGAATATTCCGGCGAAAGGACTTTAAATAATTTTAGATATAGAAATTCAATTCTGTCAATTACTTTAAATGGATTTGGTAATAAAATAAAATCTTTTTTACTGGATGGGAAAGTAATTTCAGGAAACAAAATTCCTGCGGATTTACACGGAGCGCATAAAATAGTTTTGAACATGGACAATCAATTAGAGAATAATTCACGAATCAATTTAGCAGCAGATAAATTCTCTCCGGAAACTCCGAGTGTAAAATATGAAAAAAATTATTTAAGCTGGGAAGCTGTCAAGGACGCTGTAGAATATAGAATATACAAAAATGGAAATGAGCTGGAGAAAACATTAGGTAATAAGTTTAATATTGCCTCTGACTCAACATACGGCGAGTATCAGGTAATTGCTTTCGGTAAAAATGGAACCCAATCATTTTTAAGCGAGCCGGTTAAAGTAATTTCAGATAAAGGAAAAATTCTTGTTCAAGCAGAAACTGGCAATGAAAACGTTCAAGATCGGTTTAATGGATTTACCGGTAATGGTTACGTTGTTCTCGATAAAAAGTTGTACCCAGATCAAATTGTAAAAATACATGTTAATATTCCTGTTAGCGGAGAATACGCTGTTGACTTTAGATACGCAAATGGTAATGGTCCGATAAATACGGACAACAAATGCGCAATTAGAACATTGGAAATAGATAACAAAACTGCCGGTCCAATAGTTTTACCCCAACGCGGTATTGATAGCTGGAACGAATGGGGTTTTACAAACTCAATAAAAACAAATCTTCATAAAGGCATGCACGAACTAAAAATTATTTTTAATTCTTCCGACAATAACATGAATGTTGAAACCAATTCTGCCTTGCTGGATTATGTAAGACTTATTAAACTAAACTAAATGGAATTTCTGCAATAGGATAATTATTTTGAATTCAATAAAAAAAATATTAGTCGCGCTTTTTCTTTTTATGCTTCCCTTATCTCAATTATTATTTTCAAGATCGTTAGAAGAAAATAACTTCGTTCAAGTTGATAATTATTTTAGCAGCGTTAATACTGATAAGTCCGGCTATTTACCCGGAGATACGGTTCAGTTTAATGTGGTCTTCAATAATCAAATTTCAGGTGGAAGCCTTTTGATAAAATATTTTCATCTTGACGATAAAGTATTTGAACAGACAATAAATCTTAATCAAGTTAGCAATTTTAGCTGGAATTGGAAAACACCGCAGTCTGATTTTACAGGCTATCTCGTCGAAATATTTTTGGTGCAGGAAAATCAAACGATAGATCAAACAAATATTGCGGTTGATGTATCATCCAACTGGAATTATTTTCCGCGTTATGGATTCCTCTCAAATTATCCGCAGTTGAGCCAGGATAGTATTCAATCAGTAATCAAGACTTTAAATAGATATCATATAAATGGACTTCAATTTTATGATTGGCAGTTTAAACATAATATGCCGCTTGACGGCACTCCGCAAGATCCCGCTCCATATTGGAATGACATTGCAAATAGGACAGTATATTTTTCTACAGTGAAAGGCTACATCGACGAAGCACACAAATACAATATGAAAACGATGGCTTATAATCTCCTCTATGGCGCTTACAACAATGCTGATTCAGATGGTGTGTCAGACCAATGGGGATTGTATACAGATAAATATCATCAGAATAGATGGATGTATAATTTACCTTCCGGTTGGGCGAGCAACCTTTATTTTATGGATCCATCGAACAAAGCGTGGCAAGGATATATATGTTCACAGGAGAAAAAAGTTTTTGAAGCTCTTCCTTTCGATGGATGGCATGTAGATCAGGTCGGCGATCCTGGTGCTGTGTATAATTATCAGGGAAACAGCGTTGATGTTGCCGGTAGTTTCCATGACTTTTTACAGACGGCAAAAGATTCTTTAAATGTTCCGCTTGTTATGAACGCTGTTAATCAATACGGTCAATCAGGCATCATGAATGCCCCGGTTGAATTTTTATATACCGAAGTTTGGGACCCTAATACTTCTTTTGCAGACCTTTTTAATATTGTTAATAATAATAATTTTTTAAGTCATCATAAGTTTAAAACAGTTCTCGCAGCTTATCCTGACCGAAGTCTTTCCACAAATCCCGGCTACTTTAATACGCCAGGTGTTTTATTTCTCGATGCTGCAATATTTGCAGCCGGCGCCGATCATATTGAACTCGGTGAGCATATGCTTGGCAACGAATATTTCCCAAACAATAATTTGAAGATGAGCGATGATCTAAAAAACAAGCTTGTTAATTATTATGACTTTATGGTTGCTTATGAAAATTTATTGAGAGACAGTGTCAGCCTTAAACAAATTAATCTTAGCTCAAACTCCGGCTATAACTTTTTATTTTTCCCCCCGCAGGAAGGAAATATCTGGTATTTAACAAACACAAAAGGGAATAGAGATATAATCCATTTTATAAATTTTGTTAAAGCAAACTCGATGGGCTGGAGGGATGATAATGGTAAACAAGCTTTACCGGATACATTATCAAACATTCAAATTACTTTGAGCGGCGTTGCAAAAGTTGACCGGGTTTGGATTGCATCTCCTGATTTTCAAGACTGTTCACCTGAAGATTTATCTTTTACACAGCAAAATGATTCCGTTTCATTTACGATACCAAAACTAAATTATTGGGATATGGTAGTAGTCGAATATTCTGATGGAGCGGCGTTAATCAAAGATAAAAATAATTTTGGCTACTATAATGAAAATTATAATTTAGGTCAGAACTATCCTAATCCGTTTAATCCGGAAACTACCATCAATTATCATCTGCCAGTCAGCAGCAAGGTTATGTTAAAAGTGTATGATATTCTTGGAAATGAAATAGCAACGCTTGTAAATAAAGAACAGGATGCCGGTAATTATGAGGTAAAATTCAGTTCACATCTGGATGAATATAAACAGCTTGCAAGTGGAATTTATTTCTATACTATTAAAGCTGGCGAGTACATGGAAACTAAAAAATTTGTTCTACTGAAATGATTTTCTAATCAAAGAAGATAACAACATTCAACTTGTTTCTTCAAAAATAGAATTGAAGTAAAAGTTAAGCGACTCGCCGTTGTTTGTATAATTCTTTTATGGAGTAATTGTGTATTACTTCTTCGTAACTCTTGAATAACCTTGTGAAAATATTTTCCCACGATTGTGACTGTGCAAACTTTAAAGCTTCTTCAGATAGCTTGCTTCTATGTTCAGGCTGTTCTATTAAACTTTCTAATTTATCTGCGATATCAGAAGCGTTTCTTGGCTCCGCTATTAGCCCTGTTATCCCGTCATTAATAATTCCGTAGGCTCCGCCTTCTTTTACACAAACCGGAGGAATACCTGAAGCCATAGCCTCAACAGTAACATTTCCAAAAGTCTCTGTCGTAGATGGAAAAACAAAAATATCGGAAGAAGCGTAAGTTGTAGAAAGCTCATCTTTGGATTGGTAACCAAGAAATTTAGCATTAGGCATTAAACTTTCTAAATCTTCTCTTACAGGACCATCGCCAACAACTACAAAAGCAATATCTTTTCTTTTTGCAGATAATATTTTGTAAACTTCTGCGAGTGTCCTTAAATCCTTTTCCCAAACAAGACGACCAGCAAATAATAAAGTTGTTTTGCCTTCAACCCCAAGCTTTTTCTTCCACTCAATTGATTTAAAGTTGGGATTAAATACTGACGTATCAACCCCATGCGGTAGAAATTGTGTTGTTGTTAACCCATGCTCACGAAGTTCGTTAAGAATTGGGATAGAGGGTACATAGACACTTTCGCAACGATTGTATAAACTGCGGAAATAATTCCAGCTTACAGACTCAAGGGATTTTACTTTATAATATTTTGCGTAGCTAACGAAGTGTGTATGATATGTAGCAACAACAGGCACGTTATGTTTCAATCCGAATTTCATTGCGGCATAACCAAGCGGGCACGGGCTGTTGATATGGATAATGTCAGGATTAAATTCCAATATTTTCTTATCAAAGCTTTTCTGACCGGAATAAGGAAGACGATACTCTTTATAAAAAGGAACTGTGAATGAAGGAACTTTGTACATTTCAGTTGGTTGTTCATTTAATCCGGGTATGATTGGAGAAATAAAAATATTTTCGATATTTTTCTTATTAAGCTCTTCTATTAATTTATATAGAACACGCGTAACGCCATCAATACCGGGGCGCATAGAACCTGCAAAGTATGCTACCTTAAATTTATAGTTGGAATCATACTGGGATGAAATGGACATAAATTTCCTTAGCTGTTAATATAAATTTTTTGATTATCCGATGTCTATTTAAGAAAAAGGATTTAACTAAAAAAGGTCAAATTAAATACTTTACTGTTGATTTAATATAAATCACTAATCCGGTATCTCTAACATATTGATCGATTATTAATTTATTATAAAGTATAGATGAAGAAATTATTAAGAAAAATCTCTTCCGATTAGCTCATACAATTTTGAATTGATAGCATGGCTTTATATTTTTTAACATTAAAAAAATCCAAAGAGTAAAATGTTAGAATTATTTCCGCTCGCAAAAGCAAATATCAATAATGATGAATGGGATAACTTTATCGATTCTTCAGATAATGGTACAGTTTTTCATAAACGACTTTTTCTTTCCTATCATCCCAAAGGAAGATTCCAGGATCATTCTTTGATCTTTAAAAAGAATGAGCAGTTATTTGCCGTTTATCCGGCTGCTGTTATAGACCGCAATGGAGAAAAAATATTTATCTCACACTCAGGCGCTTCTTATGGCGGTTTTGTTTATAAAAGCAACCTCAATTTCCGTGAGGCTTTTGATCTAGTAGAATCAATCGTAGATTATGCAAAAGAATTAAAATGTGATAGAATTCAGTTAACGCCGCCGCCGGTAATTTATCAATCCAAATATTCAAACTATATTGACTTTGCACTTGTAAAAAACGGATTTAATTATTTGAAGCGAGATGTTTCAAGTGTAGTTCAACTTGATATAGATAAAGATAATCTTCTTTCGACCTATCGTGCTGAAGCAAGGACGGCTGTAAAAAAATCAATGAAACAGGGAATCGAAATTGCTGAATGCGATAGATTTGAAGAATATTATGAGATCTTAAAAAAGAATTTGAAAATGCGTCACAATGTTAATCCCACGCATTCTCTTGAAGAACTTTTGAAATTAAAAAAACTATTCCCGGGCAAGATACGATTGTGGGGGGCGTTTAAGGGTGAAAAGTTGATTGCAGGTGTTTGTAATTTTTCTGTAAACTCAAAAGTAGTCTTGGCGTTTTATATAAGTCATGATGAAGACTACCAGGAATATAGGGCGGTGAACTTACTTTTTTATGAGATAATGAAAAGATACAAAGATGAAGGTTTTAGATTTCTAGACTTTGGAATATTTACCGTAAATATGGAGCCAAATTGGGGATTAGCACGCTTTAAGGAAAACTTCGGTGCCAGAGGAATTTTTAGAGATACTTTTTATAAAGATTTATAAAACTGGAGAGAAATTTATTAAGAAGACTATTTTACTGAAAATAAAATTTACTGTTGATGTTTTATTTTCAGATAACATGCTAATTAGTTATCGTAAATAAGTTATGAAAAAAAAATCTGCCTTAATAATTTTTCTTGGAAATATTCATTTTGACTCAAGGGCTTCAAATTTTTATAAATCATTTAGTGAAAGAGGATTTGATGTTAAGGTTATATCTTTTGACTGGCTTACAAAAGATTTCAAACCCGTAAGAGGTAGAATTTCCGTTTATAAGTTAAAGAAAGGTTTATTTTCAATCAGCTTTTATTTAAAGTTCACTATCATTTTATCCTTCCGTTTAGTATTTACAAAGACAGATTTCATCTTCGCGGAAGATGTCTATACACTTCCTTTTGCTGTTATTTTCTCAAAACTTAAAAATTCAAGAGTCTTTTATGATTCGAGAGAGATATATAGCAACCTCGCCGGATTAAATAAAAGAAAAAATTTGCAAGCGTTCTGGGCATGGATAGAAAAAAAATTTATTAAAGCTGTTGAATTAACCATTACAACAGGCGAAATGGATTCTGAGTTTCTTGAAAAGAAATATAATTTAACGAGGACCATTGTTATACGAAATCTGCCATTCGCTGCCGATGTAAAATGCTCATTTGATTTTAGGAAACATCTGCTTTTGGGGAAAGGAACTAAAATTCTGTTATACCAGGGTGTTATTTTGCATGGCAGGGGGCTCATGATTATTTTCGATGTGATGAAAGAATTGAAAGATTGTGTTTTAGTAATATTAGGCGACGGTGAACATAAAGAATTTTATCAAGCACTTGCGCACCAGGAACATATTGAAGACAGAGTTTTTTTCTTTGGTAAGATCGAGCAAAGTGAGCTATTGGAATATACTTCAGGCGCGGATATCGGCTTAGCGATAATTGAGAACCTAAGCCTCAGTTATTATTTTGCATTACCAAATAAAATGTTTGAATACATATTTTGCGGAGTGCCGGTCTTAGTAAGTAATCTGCCGCAAATGAAATCAATTGTGGATAAATATCAAGTGGGAATTTGTGTTAATGCAGATAATAAAGATGAGATTGTTAGCCGGATTAATAATCTGCTCAACAATAATGAATTAAGGAAACAGTTAAAAGAGAATTGTCAAATAGCAGCAAAAGAATTAAACTGGAATGTAGAAATTAATAAACTCTTTGATCGTATCGAAAGGTAGAATGGGTGGGATAATTTCTAAGTAAGAAGTCAATATTAAATTCTTAAAGAGTTATTTAGGTTAAAAAAATACTTTGAAGGACAACAAAAAAAGTTTATCTGTATATACCGCATGGTACAGTGTAGGAAATTTTATTATTCGCTCAATAAGTTTTTTACTTCTACCTCTTTATTCAAACTTATTATCAACTACTGAATTTGGGGATTATGCTTTATTAGTTTCAATGTACTCAATAATCGCTGTATTATACCAATCAGGGATGCAAAATGCATTAACTAAATATTATTTAGAGAATGAAAATCAAGTACAAAGAAAAAAAATATTTTCATCAATTTTTAACTCAATTGTGATTTCAGGGATATTGTTAACATGTTTGAGTATAATATTTTCAAAAGGGATCTCTCAACTAATCCTAGGCACTCAACATGATTCAAAATTAATATCTATAATTTTTATAGCATTATTTTTTGAAACTTTAAGTTTTTTTCCGCTCCATTTGCTAAAGACAAAAGAAAAAGCAAGAAAAGTTGTAACCTATTCCAGCGTGAGCGCGGTAATTAATTTATTGTTAAATGTTGTATTCGTCTACAAGATGAGGATGGATATAGAAGGAATATTTATAGCTCAAATGCTTTCTTCTTTAGCTCTGACAATCATTGTCTTTCCAAGTGTCTTACCAGAAATACAAATGTATATTGATAAAGTGTTATTGAAGAAAATGTTTTTGTTCTCGCTTCCGTTTGTTGTTAGCGGGCTATTTTCTTCTGCAGTAGATGTTAGTGATAGATTCATTTTAAACATCTTTACTAGTAAAGATGAGGTTGGCATATACACTTTATCATATAAAATTGCAATGATAATGAATGTTTTTGTTATTTCATTTCGTACAGCATGGATACCGCGTGCATTAAATGTATATAATTCACAGAATTATTCAGTAATATTTGGAAATACTTTAAAGAAATTGACTTCAGTAAGTTTAACAATATTATTGTGCATTACTTTATTCTCGCCTTATTTATTCCATATAAGATTATTCGGTGTTACTATTTTAAATAAAAATTTTGAGCCTGGACTAGTAATACTTCCTTACATTTTACTTGGCTATTTTTTTAGCGGTCTTGCAATATTTTATTCGCTATTTCCATTTATTAGTTCCAAAAGTTACTATTTTTTATATTCTGATTTAATAGCTTTTGTAGTAAACATCCTTTTGAATTTTATTTTAATACCATTAGTTGGAATGGTTGGAGCGGCAATTGCAACAACCTTGGCATATTTTGCTTCCGCCCTTTTTCTTTTCTTTATCTCAAGAAGAAAGATTAACATTACCTATCCAATAAAAAATTTAAGTACAATAATTATTTCTTGTTTAGTCTTGCTTATAATAGGTATGAACTTAAAGAATTTATTAGTTGATGTTGTTATAATAATTATTTATTTAACCTTGATTGTGCGGCTATCAAAAATAAGTTTAGCCGGATTATTTAGCATAACATAACTGTGTTAAAAATAAAATTAATTTTTTTGATTCTTCTTCCCAATTTTTTCCGTTCTCTATAATCGCTCTCCCTTTTTTTGAATGTTCAATTAGGAGTTCCTTATTGGATAGATATTGTTCAACCTTGCTTATGATATCTTGCTTATTGTTAGGATCAACTACAAAGCCGCAATTAATTTCGTCAAGATTTTTTCTTATCGGTTCTACATCCGAAAATATAAATGGTTTTCCGCAAGCCATATACTCGAATATTTTTATTGGGAGAGAATTATTATAAATAAAATTCCTTACGCGAAGATCAAAACAAATGTCGGCATCGTCTAGAACGTGGGAAATATTATTGTAGTCAGTGCGTTCGAGTTTCTCAATTGTAACATTTTTGTATTTCGGGATTAATTCATCAAATATTTTCTCCTCCTTATAATTAGGAAAATTTCCTAAAATTTTAACTCTAACTTTAATCCATGTATTTTGGTTTGCAAGTGAATTTGCTACATCAAGCAACTGCAAAACACCTCTATCAAAATTTACTAAACCTGCATAGCATAATGTAAGTATTTTACCATCAAACTTTGGCGGACTATAATTAAAGTATTCTAGGACAGGATAGTAACCAATGATTATTTTCTTTTTGAACGGTGACATAAAATCATATCTATTCCGTTTTTTTATTTCTCCGATGATTAAAGCGTCAGCCAGATTAGTTAGAAAAATATTTAATAAAAAAAGAATAAAATAAACCAAATATTTTTTGATCCCGGAATATTTAAATGCAACGTTTTCCGGGTACCATTCGGTTATATCCGAAATTATTTTACATTTTTTTCTTTTGCTTACTTTGAAAAAGTAAGCCGGTAAAATTGTCAATGGCTCACAGCATATTATTATTTCCGGAGAGAATGTCCCGAGTATATTAAAAAATTTCTTGATCTTGTCCCTTTTGCTTAAGCCTTTGTCGCTGAAACCATTAATGCTGATTGTTTCGTCGTTTTTATTTATTTCCTGCTTTGAACTAATAATTTTGACAGAAAAATTATTAGAGGATAAGGATCGTGCAAACTTCCAGTAAATCCTTTCATCAAACGGTGGGTGTCCGGATGTAACAATTGCTATTCTTGTTTTCATGCAAAAAAATATTTAGTGTCGGTTTAAAATAGAACTTACTACAATTTAAGCAAACAGACTTATAAATGGTTAAAGTTAATTAAAATAAAAAAAGGCTTAATTTCAAAATGAAGTTAAGCCTTTGGAGAGGCGTGAAAAACTTTATAATGAAGTTCCTACTTTTATCCTTATGTTAAAGAATACAGAAACAGCAGTGAATTTGCCGCTGTTATCTTTGGAAAGCATGAGAGTCGGTCCTAATGCAAAAGCGCTGGTTCCCCACACATCGGCGACTTTTTGTACTAATAAATTAAAAGAATATTCCGGTTGTCTAACATCGCTGTAAGGCATCGCATCAAAGCTGAAATCAAATGTACTGCCTGCTAATGAAAGCTCCCGCCCGGTAAAACCTAAATGAATTTCACTTAAATATTTTGCGGCATAAAATTTTGCTCTAGTTGATCCGAGAACGCTGATTGGATAACGGAATTCCCAACTGTAATATGAGCCGCTTAAAATCTTTGATTTAAGATTCAGAGAATCGATATTGTTCCGGTTGAAATAAACCAATTCGCCTTTATTTGGCGGAGTTGTAATGTGTTGATAGCTGAATTCAAAAAAGTTACCGAATGGTATTACATATCCGATTTGATATCCGCTGGTTATATAGATATCGTTAAAATTGTTTGCGGTTTTTGCCTCAGAAAATGCATCTACCGGACCAAGTACACCGCCGTAAAATCCCAAGATATGAAAGTCAGCCTCTACTATGTTTGTCTCAAGCGGAGCGGAATATGGAGTGCCTAATCCAAATGACAAGCCTATATCTCCTTTAATAGGAACGCCGAATCTTTCGCCGCCGAATAGCTGTAAGAATGGATTTATATATCCAAGCGTTGAAGAAATTTGATAAACAGTCGGCGGAGCAAAAACTTTTTGAACTCTCATTTTACTAAGCACTCTCGAAAAAACACTTCCGAAATTAATTTGTTCTTCAAGATTAATTTTAAATGGATAAGTGATAATCTTTGCACGCGTTTCCGGTTTGAAAGCAAGGAAAGGATATAATGCTCCTTTAATTGATACTGTTTGATTATTCGGATCGCGAAGATCAACAATTATTTCAGCTTTAGGATCAGGAGGATCAATAAAAACTTCCTGTTGAATCTTAATGAACAAACTGTCATCAAGCGGTTCCATCTGGTAGTATAATACTTTTTCACCGGGCTCTGTTTGCGCATGAAGAACGCTTATTAAAGGAATAAATAAAAAAAATAAAAAAATTAAATTGAACTTTAGTTTCATATATGCTGACCAATCCTGGAGTATTATTTTTCAAAATCTGTGAAATAAAACGAATCACCCACTACAATATGTGCTTTGGATTTTTCATCAACAGCAGTGAAGAAAAAATTTGTTTTATATCGACCGTTTGCATCCCGCATATTTCCATAATGATCAAGCCAGTCCTGAAACTTCTGACTTGTTGATGCAAGTTTAAGAGATACATTATAAATCAAATTTCCGGTGTTGTCTTTATAAGGTCCTGATACAGAAATCGGACCAGAGTATGTTACTTTTAATTGTTCCGGGCGTTGATATTTTATTGTTACATTAAAATCCGTTATTCTCTGAAGGTCTTGAACGTATATTGAAGATGCATCCATTTTAGTTGTGGCTCTATCAATTTTTATCTCCGGCGCACGCATCGGTAGCACATTTATAGTTTGCTGTTGATTTCCGAATTTTAAAATGACTTCGTTTTGGCTGGCTAAATTAAATTTCTTATTCTGGTTCGGTGGAATTACAACTATAGGAGTTGTTAAGTTTTTTGGGTCGTAGATAGCCGCGGGAATATTGCCCGTGTTGTTGGCTACATTCCAGGTGTTTTGTAAAAAAGTTTGTGTAACGGAAATCGGCGATTGTAAAATTGTCTGTTCTTTTACAATTGGCTTTTGTTCCGGCGGCGGCAGAGTTTCTTTTTCCGGCGGTTTAATATTAGCCAATTGTTTATTCAAAGCCGCCAGTTTTTCTTTTAATGCCACATTTTCTACAGCTACATTCGGATCAACTTTTATTTCAAACTTGGAGCCGTTTGCATAAAGGGAATCAATTACAACCATCAAGGAATCCCTTACACTTTTAGAAACCGCTTTATCTTTTGAAATAACTTCTTTTAAATTTAGATCGGCACCTTTTAAAGCCAAAACAGTAATTACAAAAATGTACAGAACCTGGTAGATGATAAATTTGCTGTCTCTATTTTTCTTAGTCATGTGGGTCTGCTTATTTTTTAACGATTGATTCTAAATATTTAAGCCCCTTCAACGTATTCTCATCGCTAAGCGAAGCAGATGCTTGAGAGATTGAATAAGCAAGAGACTTCAACTCTTCAATTTTTTCCTTGCTTATTTGAGGCATTGCGTTAATTTTTTCCATAAGGTTATGGACAAAAACATAATTCTCTTTTATTGATGAACTTAAATAAGAAATTTCAGTCATTAGCATTTTATAATTTTCTACATCCGCGAGCTGCACGCGAGAGAGAGGTTCAGGTGAAGAATTATTTCCGCCAATTTTATCTAAAATACCTTTGGTGCTTTCGATTTGGATTCTTGAAAAATATCTGTCTCTTAAATCCTGAACGTGGGTTACAACATTTTGAAACTCGACACCTAACTGGTCTAATACCGGCTCAAATAATTTCCCGATTGCCAGTACAATTAAAGCCTTAATTTCAAATGGAACGGAAAGACCGAGAAAAACTTCTTCGCCCAATCTTATACTTATTAATAATAGTGCCGCGCCGAGCAAAGGCAGCGCTGTTGATATGCTGTCTATAACGCTGCTGTATGAATCAATTACTCTATCAATTGTTCCCGACGCAGGATTTCTTAAGACTTCTTCTTTTAATTTTTGGTAAGTCAAATAAGAAAGGAAAATAAATAAGCCATAAGTAATAAGCGGCAGCCACCAAAATCGAAAAGGTTCGAAAGCTTGTGTAGCAGGCTGCCAGCCGGGGAAAAGTGACTTTGCAATTTCCACCGTTATATTTCCGAATATCGGCACATTGGAAATATCCATGAAAAAGGAAATTACCAAAGCTGCTAATGAAATAATCGCAGGCTTCAGGATTAATGAGAATTTAATCTTGTCGATTAATGATTTAGCCACTCTTTCCACTTCTTCTTCCAACCCGTTTTTCTTGAAATATTCGGAAGTTTCAATATGGTTCGGGGTTAAAATGTCATTCGAATTTGGCATTAAGTACCTCTAATAATTTATTTTATAATTTTATTTTTTCAGCTGAATTTTATAATTGAACAGTTTAGCAACAACAATCATACCGTGAGTTTGAAAATCTGAACGATGTTTTGTCCTGATATAATTTTTATATTTTCGATTATTTTACTTCACAAATTGTTATATCTAAAAAAAATTACTCTTCAACAGTACAGTTTATGAGTCCAGCATTAAACTGATTACATTAGTCAATTTTATTTAGGGCATTAACAAGTATTTTTTACCAGTACTAATTACTTCAAAAAAATATTACATCTAACTTGCTTTGCTGTAAATTTGGATCAATAAATAAAAAAGAAGAGATATGCTAGATTTTACAAAAGAAAATATCAACCTTTTCCTATAAAATTCAAATTAGTAATATCATAAAAGGCAGATAGTTTCGTTTTTAATGTTCTAAATCACTCGATTATTCATTGAGAATATCACAAACAACATGGGAAAAATATTAATTGGTACTAACGGTTGTAAAGCAGAAAGTGTTGATCCGATCTCGGTTGCAAATTTATTTTATTTTCACTTGAAAAAGCATGTAAATTTTAGTGCCATTATGATTCCGGTAGTTGACGATGAGTTCCTCAAGCTATTTTCGTAACTGAAAGTGTTAATAAAGAATTTTAATGTGAGAACCGGGCATACGTGTGAAGAAATTCCAACATTTTTGGTTATGTAAATTTACTACATTAGCTTTTTTTTGTAACTTTAATAAAGATATTAGATAAATTTTATTTTCAGGAAAGATATTTAATGCAGCAATACTTAGATCTTGTTAAATTAGTTTTAAATGAGGGCGTCCGAAAGCCTTCCAGGACTGGCGTGGATACGATTTCATACTTCGGCGCTTTTTACCGCGTGGACTTGTCAAAAGGGTTCCCGCTGCTAACAACAAAAAAAATGGAATGGAAATCTATTTTACATGAGGTGCTGTGGTACCTTTCCGGCGAGAATCATATCCGGAATCTTCAAAAGCATACAAAAATTTGGAACGCCTGGGCGGATGAAAACGGAAATTTGGAAACAGCTTATGGCTATTACTGGCGTCATTTTCCCAGTGCTGAAAAAGATAAAAGCGGTAAGTGGCAAATTAGAGAAGTTGATCAAATTAAATATGTAATTGAAGAATTGAAGCAGCGACCATACAGCAGAAGATTAGTAGTTACAGCATGGGAACCGGGGAATGCTACCCGTAGTAAACTTCCTCCATGCCATTACAGCTTTGCCTTCAACGTAAACGATGGCAAGTTAAATTGTCATTTAACCCAGCGTTCTGGCGATATTGCGCTTGGAATTCCATTTAACCTGGCGGCTTACTCTATGCTTACGCAAATTATTGCGCAAGAAGTTAATCTTCAGCTTGGGTTTTTTGCCCACACTATTATTGATGCACACATTTATATCGCGGATAAAAATTCGCCTATGGAGAAATATGACCATCGCGAAGGCTTGCTCGAACAGCTTAAACGCGAACCTCTGCCGCTTTCGTCTTTGAAGATTGCGCGCAAACCAATCGATGAACTAAAATTTGAGGACTTCGAATTGGAAAATTACATTAGTCATGAAAAAATTAAATTTGAAGTGGCTGTTTGAAATAATCTAAATTAATAGATGATAAAAAAAATAATATTATGCAGCTTTTTTTTTATAGCCATTAATTTCAGAGTTATAAATGCTCAAAGTTTTACTTCGTATGTTTATAATGATGAAAATGGCCTAGCAAGTAATCTTGCAAAAAGCATTACCCAGGATGATGACGGTTTCATCTGGGTAGCCACAGATGCCGGCCTCTCTAAGTTTGATGGAATTTCATTTATAAATTATCAACAAAATTTACCTTCGCTTTATGTAAAACAAATTACAAACACACGCAGCCATAAATTAGAAATTGTTACTGACTTTGGCGTGGGCAGCCTTTCAGAAAAATCCGGTGAAAATACTTACGTACCTTTATTGACCTCAAGCAGAGATGAATCAAATCAAAATGTGTATTATCCTAAAAATGTTTTTGAAGACAGTCAGGGGAATTTATGGATAAGCGATTTAACCGGCGTTAGCAAGCTTCAAAATGGGCATCTTCAAAAATATTCTTTTGACGTTAAATATTATGCCGACAGTTATTTTAGATCTTTCCTCGTTACTGAAACGAACAACCATAGAATAATTGTATCTTCACAGCAAGGCTATCTTTTTTATTTCGACAAGACGCAAAATAAGTTTATCAAACTTGCCTTTTCTTCTCCTTCAAGTAATTTTACAATCAGCGCTCTTACAAAATATAAAGGCGACTCTTTCCTTGTCGGCGCAAGCGATGGACTATATCTTTGCAAGTTTGAAGGAAATTCTAATTCGTTAATTACAACGAAGATTAACGATCTAAAGCAAATATCATCAATAGCAGTTAACAAGGATGGAAACATTTTCCTTGGCACCTGGGATGACGGACTATATTATGAACAATCCGGTGCCAATTATGCATTTGAAAAACTTGCTAACCTAAATTTTAATTCAATTAAAGATTTGTTTATTGATAACCAAAATAATCTTTGGGCTGCATCTGATCAGGGAATTGGTCTTGTAAAAAAAACCTCTTTCGGTATTTTGCATCAACCAGTTTCTAAAATAAATCCCAGCTTGTTTATACAGCAAATATCTTCTGACAATAAAAAAAATATTTTTTATTCAGACGGTAATTCTATTTTTGAAGTTAAATCTAATGATGAAAATCGGTCCGTCATAAAATTAATGACTTCTAAAACTTCGTCTATATTATCATTTGCAATAAGTAGTGAGGGCTTTTGGATAGCTTATAGAAACCAGCTTCTTGAGTTCCGAGATAAGAAATCCCTTAAGGTACTTTTTTCGTTAAAATTAAAAGACGATAGATTTAATTCTCTTTTCGTAGATAAGAATGAGCAGCTTTGGGCTTATCTGGCAAGGCGGCGTCAAATCATAAAGTTTGATAAACATTTTAAATCGCAAACCTATGATTTTAATTTCAGTAATTTTGATTTTATTAATTTATTTGCGCAATCTCCTGACGGAACCATATACTGCGCCGGCTCAGGGGCTAACCTTTTTATTGCCAAATTAGACAACTCTCAAAAAAAATTTATAGAAGTTTCACCGTATTATAATCCTGGTTTGCGGACTCAAATTCAAGTCTACGATATCCAGTTTAAAAATAATAAAATTTATTTGGGTACAACCGAGGGATTGTTATATATAGAAAATAATAGCGTTCATACTATTGAACTGCCTTCATATATGCAGGATAAAATTATAAAGGCGATTCAAATCGATAGTAACAAAATATGGCTCGGCACCGAAAAGGGAATTATCGCACTGCTCAAAAACGGTAACGCTGATTTTAATGTTCAAGACGGTTTGCCAAATTCTTCAATAGCAAACCATGGTTTGATTGAAGACTCAAAAAAAAGATTATGGGCTGCCACGGCAAGCGGTGTATGCTATTGGCAGCTTGAGAAAACAATTTTTAGAAAAACTGCTACGCCGGTATTTAGAGATATTAAAATTATTCTCGAAGGTGAACGAAATTCATCTTCAAATAAACATGAGTTTGTTTCGGGAACGAGCATTAACTGTTCCTTTATTTCGCTTACTTTTCCCTCGACAAGAATTTTATACGAATACCGTTTGGAAGGTTTTGACTCAAGCTGGTCTTCACCGCGTTATCTTAATGCCGTAGATCTTTTCAGCCTTCCCGCAGGAAAATATCTTTTGCAGGTAAGAGCAAAAGCTCCGGGTTACCTTTGGAGTTCTATCGGAGAATTCCCTATAAAAATAGTTCCCCCGTGGTATTTGTCGACATTTGTTTTATTTATTTATTCAGTCGTCAGCATTATTATTATTGTAATATCGATTAATAGCGTTTACAATTCCCGAATAAAAAAGATGAAGTCGAAAGAAAATCTTTTGTCTCAAATGGTAAATGAAAGGACAAATGATCTTTTGATAGCAAAAACAAAAGCTGAGGAACTTTTGTCTGAGAGCGAAGAAGCTCAAAAAAGGTTGGAAGAAGCCACAGAACAAAAAAGTCACATGTTAAGCGTTGCCGCGCATGATCTAAAAAATCCTTTACAATCAATTATTGGGTTTTCCTCTATTATTGATGAGGACTCGAATGACCCGGAAATAAAACACATGGCAAGCATAATTCTTTCATCGTCGAAAGACATGCTTATGCAAATAAATGAAATGCTTGATGCCGCCGCTGTTGAATCTAAAAATATAAAGCTGGATTTAAAAGCTACGTTAATCAACAAGGTTCTTTCAGATGTTATAAAAAATAATTATAAACGCGCTTTGCAGAAAGGGCAGGCAATTATTACATACTTCGACAGCGATTGTTCGGTCCTTTTAGATGAACACTGGTTTAAAATTGCTTATGATAACATTATAAGTAACGCGATAAAATACGCGCCGTTTGATACACAAATTCTCGCTACTACTGAAGTATCCGATTCAAATATTATGATAAAAGTAAAAGATGAAGGTAAAGGGTTAACTTCTGAAGATATGGAAAAACTTTTCAACCGCTACCAGAGGCTCTCTGCGAAACCCACAGGCGGCGAAACTTCCACCGGGCTCGGTTTATCTATAGTAAAAGATATCATCGATTTTCATAAAGGAAAAATCTGGGCTGAAAGCGTTCCCGGCAGCGGTGCAACTTTTATTATTCAACTATCAATTTATAATCATAAAGACTCAGCTTGAAAAAAATCATAATTTCCGCCGTTGCCCAAAATGGAGTGATTGGCAAGTCAAGCGGTGAAATGCCCTGGCACTCAAAAGAAGAATTTTCTCATTTTAAAAACACTACGCTCGGATTTCCGATAATTATGGGAAGAAAAACTTTCGATACTCTTGGCAAACCACTGAAAAATAGGCTCAATATTGTGCTCACCCGCAACATGAACATTAAATTTGCATTTCCTGAGTTGGTAATCTTTGATACTTTACAGGGCGCTTATGATCTTTGTAACGATAAAAGCTTTGAAAAAATTTTTATTATCGGCGGCGCTGAAATATATAAACAAGCTATGTCTTCTGCGGATGAATTATTAATCTCTTATATGAAATTTAAAGCCGACGGCGATGTTTATTTCCCGGAAATTGACCAGAAAATCTGGGAAGTAAATTCTATTGATAAAAGAATCGAATTTGATATTTATACTTATGTTAGAAAAAACTAAATGGCTTCAAAAAAAATAAAAATATTGCCTGAAAATATTGCAAACAAAATTGCAGCCGGTGAAGTAGTTCAAAGACCCGAATCCGTTGTGAAAGAACTAATCGAAAATTCCATTGACGCGGGAGCCTCTACAATTGAAGTCGTAATTAAGAAAGCCGGTAAATCTTTAATTCAAGTCTTCGATGACGGTTCCGGCATGAGCGAAGATGATGCTGTTTTGTGTATTCAAAAACATGCAACGAGCAAGATTTCAGAATATTCAGATCTTGAAAATATTCTTACTCTTGGTTTTAGAGGCGAAGCGCTTAGCTCCATTGCTGCGGTCAGCCAGTTTGAAATAAAAACCGAAACTAAAGACGAAGATATAGGCACGATTGTAAGAATTGACGACACGGATAAAATTATTATTGAAAAAGGTTCGTTTTCCAAAGGAACATCGGTAGCAGTAAAAAATTTATTTTACAATACTCCTGCCAGAAGAAATTTTCTTAAATCCGATGTTACTGAATTGAAGCACATTATTGATACTTTTAATAAAATTGCTTTAAGTCATCCGAAGACAAATTTTAAGTTTCACAATGACGACGAAATAATTTTTAATTATTCTGCCGGCTCAATTGAGGATAGAATTTGCCAGGTGTTTGCGGATAATATGCTTGACGCTCTAATCAAAGTAGAGGAAAGAACTGATTTCCTTTCTCTGTACGGTTATGCGGGCAAGCCGACTATGTTAAGAAAAAGCAAAGGCGAGCAATATTTATTTTTGAACGGGCGCGCCGTTATAAGTAGGCAGATCAACCACGCCGTGTTTGCTGCTTATGAAAATATTTTAGAAAAGGGTGATTACCCTTTCTTCATTTTATTCCTCGATATTGATCCGCAGAGAATTGATGTTAACGTGCACCCGTCAAAGCTTGAGGTGCGCTTTGATGATGAAAAGGATGTATACAGCTTTGTAAATGCGGTGGTAAAGAAAAGTATAGCATCGCATGATCTGGTCCCTTTGATGCAGTTTACCGATACAACTCCTGAAGGAGAAAAAATTAAGTTTAATAATTTTAATAAAGTCGGTACAAATGATTTTTCCGACAGGCCAAGTTTTAACGAAAGAAAATCAGTTGCAAAAACTGACTTTTCCGATCGCGATATAGATTTATTGTTCAGTGCGATACCTGAAAATATTAAGCGTGAAAATATCTCTTCGCATCCCTTTGAAAAAAACGAGCCGGTTGAAGTATTCCATGAAGCTAACACACTGGAACAAAAAAACGGTAATGAAGAAGGCGCGACTTTTATTATTCAGCTTCACAATAAATATATCCTTTCGCAGATTAAAACCGGATTGATGATCGTAGATCAGCACGTAGCTCATGAAAGAATACTTTACGAAAAAGCGTTAAAACGCTTTGAAGCAAATTTACCTTTTTCACAGCAGCTTCTTTTTCCTAAAACTCTAGAGCTTGATCCGGGAAGCTTTGGATTATTGAAAGAGGTAAATCCATTTATGGTCAAGCTGGGATTCACGATCAAATTTTTCAGCAAAAATACTATTGTTATTGAAGGCGTGCCGGATGATATTAAGAGCGGCTCTGAAGAAAAAATACTGCTTGAAATTATTAACGAGTATATTACCAATCAACGTGAGAAAAAATTAGACTCAAGGGAAAATATAGCAAAATCTTATTCATGCAAGGCGGCAATTAAAGCAGGTGATTATCTTTCGGAAAAAGAAATGCGGCTTTTGATAGATCAGCTTTTTGCTACTTCAATGCCTTATGTTTGTCCGCATGGCAGACCTATTGTTATAAAAATTTCTCTAGATGAATTTGACAGAAGATTCGGCAGGACTTAATTTTAAATAAGATTACCCAAAAGGTAATGTAAAATTAGTTTCAAAAAAGACTAAACCAACAAGGTGCAAAAATGATGAGCGAAGAATATAAAAACCGGAAGCTTGAATATGAATCAAGAACTAAAAATTCTCATTCTAACGGAATGAAATTCACTACTGTTAGCGGCGAAGATGTAAAAGTTTTATATGGTCCGGATGATGTTGAAAACATTAATTATCTGGAAGAAATAGGATTCCCCGGTGACTATCCTTATACGCGTGGAATACATTCAAACGGATACCGCGGGAAAATCTGGACGATGCGCCAGTTCGCTGGCTTCGGCTCTCCAGAAGATACCAACCAAAGATTTCATTATTTGTTAAACCATGGGCAGACGGGTCTTTCTACCGCATTTGATCTTCCGACTTTAATGGGCTGGGATGCAGATGCTCCTTTGAGCGAAGGTGAGGTCGGAATATGCGGTGTTTCTATTTCTTCGTTAAAAGACATGGAAATACTTTTTGATAAAATTCCTCTTGAAAAAGTTTCAACTTCGATGACCATAAATTCTCCGGCTGCAATGATCTTTGCATTTTATCTTGCTGTTGCCCAAAAACAAAATGTCGATTTCAAAAATTTGAGAGGAACTCTTCAGAACGATATCTTAAAAGAATATATTGCGCAGAAAGAATATATTTATCCGCCTAATCCTTCAATGCGAATAATAGTTGATATGATTGAATATTGTTCAAATGAGGTTCCGCAGTGGAACCCTGTTTCGGTTAGCGGCTATCATATTCGCGAAGCCGGCTCTACGGCTGTTCAAGAGCTTGCTTATACCTTAGCCGACGGCTTTGCCTATATTGAAGCATGTATTGAACGTGGGATGGATGTTGACGAATTTGCGCCAAGAATTTCTTTCTTCTTTAATTCTCATCTCGACTTTTTTGAAGAGATCGCAAAATACCGTGCTGCAAGAAAAATTTATGCAAAGAGGATGAAAGAAAAATACGGCGCAAAAAATCCGCGGTCGTGGTGGCTTCGTTTCCATACTCAAACCGCGGGTTGTACTTTAACTGCGCAGCAGCCAGAGAACAATATTATTAGAACAGCTTACCAGGCGCTCGCAGGCGTGCTTGGCGGAACGCAATCTCTTCATACTAATTCTATGGATGAAACTCTCGCGCTTCCAAGTGAGAAAGCTGTAAAGATTGCTCTTCGTACGCAGCAAATTATCGCTTATGAAACCGGAGTAATAAATAGTGTCGACCCGCTCGGTGGAAGTTATTTTATTGAGTCTCTTACTTCTAAAATGGAAAAGCAGGCAAACGAAATATTCGATCAGATTGATTCTCTCGGCGGTGTAATACCTGCAATCGAAGCCGGTTATTTTCAGAAAGAAATTGCCGATGCAGCTTACATGTATCAAAAAGAAGTTGAACGAAAAGAAAAATTCATTGTAGGTGTGAATGAATTTGTTGAGAAAGATGAAAAGGTAGACATTCCTATTCTGTACATTTCGCCTGAAGTTGAAAAAATTCAGAAGCAGCGCTTGGCTGATTTAAAGCAAAGCAGAAATGCTGATGCTGTTGAAGAAAGTCTAAAGGAAATTAGAACCGCAGCTGTTGAAAATAAAAATCTTATGCCGGTTTTTGTGAAAGCTGCTATGAATTATGTAACGCTTGGCGAAATGACAGGCGAATTAAAAGAAGTTTTTGGAACTTATGAGGAAACCGCTGTTTTTTAATGCTTAAAAATTATTTCAAATTATTTCGAATTCCGCAGTGGATAAAAAACCTTTTCGTTTTTGTTCCGCTTCTTTTTTCAAAACATTTCTTTGACCATGATTATTTTGTTTTAGCATTATTAGGCTTCATAATTTTTTGCTTTACATCGAGCCTTGTTTATGTTATTAACGACATTATTGATGTTGAAGCTGACAAGGCGCATCCGATTAAAAAATTCAGACCGCTTCCTTCCGGAAAAATCTCAAGACGAAAGGCGGCAATTTCCGCAACTATTCTTTTTGTAATTGTATTATTTTCTGCTGTTAATTTTGATGCGCGCTTTTATTCTTCAGTTGGAATATACTTCGTCTTAAATCTATTTTATTCTTTTAAATTAAAACATATAGTTCTGCTTGATATTTTCAGCATAGCTGCGGGCTTTATGATTCGCGTGCTTGCCGGCGCTTATATTATAAACGTAGAAATATCAAGCTGGCTTTTGTTGACGACAATGTTTATTTCATTGTTCCTTGCAATAATGAAACGGCAGTCGGAATTAAAAAATTCCGCTAATTTTGAAAATGCTGCATCAAGAAAAGTATTAAGCCATTATTCACTCGACTTTACAAACCAGATGGCTACCGTTGCTGCATCCGCGGTTATTATATGTTATGCGCTTTACACCGTATCCTCACGGACAGTTACAATCTTTGGAACAGAAAATTTAATCTATACAACACCTTTTGTTGTCTTTGGAATTTTTAGGTATATGTATCTTGTTTATGTAAATCAACAGGGCGAAAACACAACCGAAATTATGATTACCGACCTGCCGATGATTTTAAACTTTTTGTTTTATATCTTAGCTACTACTTTGATCGTCTATAAGATTTTATAGTTCGTGGTTCAATTTTTAGTAAAAGCACAGATGAAAAACTTAATCGGCACAAAGAACATTTCAGCAAATTTTATAATTGTTATGGTGCTATTTATCGGCTGCGGCAGTATGCCGGATTCCGATAGGTTAAAGCTTAATATTAATTTCCAGAATGTTGAAGCATGGATAAACCTAATGCCGGGTGTTTCTAATGAGCATCAAATTCATATTACAGGAAAGTCATCAATCAAAAATCTTTCGGCTGACAAAGTTGATAATCTAATGCTTCGCGAAATAAAGCTCATTCAAGGCGGTTCCTCCGTCGATCTAAAAAATATTAATTTTACGCGTACTGATTCTGCCGGAATTATTCCCGGTCAAGAAAAAATATTTTCGCTGAATGCTTCCGGTAAAATTTCAGGCGGCAAATTTAATTTTGATTCCGCGGCAACGTTTATATTTCTTTTTTCGTCTGACGGAAAAAGTATAGTTGATAGCTTAAATAATGTTGCAATTAAGAAAGTTTACTAATGAACTTTAACAACGTTTTGATTCTTGTACTGCTTCTAATTCTAAGCGCATTTTTTTCAGGCTCTGAAATGGCGTTCGTCGTCTCAAATAAATTAAAGCTGGAGGTAAAAGCGCGAAGGAATAAAGTCACTGCAAAAAGTGCTTTATACTTTACAAAACATCCGCAAGAATTTTTTTCAACGATCTTACTCGGGAATAACATTGTTAATATTGCTTTCGCATCAATCTCCGCAATTTATCTTACTTATTTTTTCCGCTTAAATGAATTCTCGGTACTTATTATTTCTTCCTTTTTCTTATTAATCTTTGGTGAGCTTATTCCAAAATATTTTTCAAGAGAATTAGCCGACCGGGTAATTTTAATCTCTGCTATCCCATTAAGGATACTTTCAATCTGTTTGAAGCCTTTTACAAAAGTTACGGAATCTATATCGTCGCGGCTAACCCCATCATCAAGCTTTATCGAAGAAAATATCACTTCTCTTTTTGATAAAGAGGATATTGAAACCCTGGTTAAAGAAAGTCACGAAGCAGGCGTTGTTAATATTAAAGAAAGTACAATCATCAATAAAGTTTTGTCTTTAGGCGATCAAAAAGTTTATGAAGCCATGCGTCCTCGAACTGAAATAGTCGGTGTAGAAATAGACCAAACAATTGATGAGGCGCTTTCTATATTTATCGACTCCGGTTATTCAAAGCTCCCGGTTTACGAAGAAAATCTTGATAATATTAAAGGGGTAATTTTCGCTTATGATATTTTTAAGCTTCCTCAAAATATTAAGACTATTACAAGGGAAATTTTATTTGTGCCTGAAACAAAACGGAGCATTGATATGATGAACGAATTTTTAAGCAAGCATGTTTCAATATCCGCAGTTGTGGATGAGTTCGGCGGAACAGCGGGCATTGTTACAATGGAGGACATTATCGAAGAGCTTTTCGGCGAAATAAAAGATGAGTATGACGTTGAAGAAGATATTTGTAAGAAGATTTCTGAAAATATTTTTATGATCAGCGGAAAAGTTGAAGTTGATTTTGTTAATGAAAAATTCCAGCTAAGCATTCCTCTCGGTGATTATGAGACTATTGCGGGCTATATTACAACACGAATCGGTAGAATTCCCCAGCAGGGAGAAAACATCAAAATTGATAACTTCAATATCACAATCATCCGTGCCACTCAAATTAAAATTGACCTCGTTAAAATTGTTTTGACTGCTGAAGTTGATACGAAAACTTAATCCATTCGATTTTCTATCAACATTGTCTTTTAACTTTACGAACAAACATTGATACAAACTTAAGCATTTCTGAATTATATTTTTGATACATATTTCCGAGATAACTTTTAGATTTTATAAACTGCACAGAGAGATCAGCGGATAACTTAAAGGTTGTAAATTGTGACATACAATTACATTGTGTACTAATTATAAAAACTATATGCAGGATGTTTCAGGTACTTCCATAAGCCAATTTTAAACCTTACAGAAGTAAAAGGGAATAGCAAATAGCAATTCTTCTTTTCATAAATAGAGGATGGACAAATGCTTATCGCATTTTATATAATTTTTTACTTGATAAATACCAAAACAGGGCTTATATTGTAATATAAATTTAAAATTATGGAGATCGCATGAAACAAAAAGTACTTGCGTTCTTTGCTATGTCTCTATTTGCACTGCTGTTTTTTTCTTGTAGTGCGAACAAAGAGATAGCAAAGGATCAAAACACTCAAACCGAAAAAAATGACGTCCAGAAAGTCGGGATAGTATCCGAAATGTTAGAGCAGGCACGTCAGTATTACGTTGTTGCTTTAGCTAAGGAAGAAAAAAACAGCACTTCTGAAACAGTAGCAAATTATGAATCAGCTTTAAGGATAATAAATAACCTAAGCTACTATCCTGGTATTGAACAAAACGAAGCCTACATCGAGTTACAGAATTCAATCATCGATGATTACAAGAAATATGTTGATAGTTTACCCGAACTTCCGAGTAATGTATCTTTTGCAGCCCTTGAAGAATGGATGGGAAAATCTCTACCCGAAATTAAAGGTAGCTCCACTAATAAAGCCATTGTAACTGAAAAAGTACCTACTGCTTCCGAAATGCCATTGGTAATGAATTCCTATGTAGAACAATGGATTGATTATTTTACCGGAAGAGGAAGAGACCACATGCAGCTTTGGCTCCAGAGATCAGGCAGATATTTTCCAATGATGCAAAAAGTTTTTCAAAAAGAAGGCTTACCGAAAGAACTTATATATCTAAGCATGGTAGAAAGCGGTCTCAATCCGACTGCGCGCTCCTGGGCAAATGCTGTAGGGCTGTGGCAATTTATTAGATCTACAGGACGTTTGTACGGACTTGAATCTGATTTTTATTATGATGAAAGGAGAGATCCTGAAAAAGCTACTATAGCCGCTGCTAAACATTTAAAAGATTTATACAATGATCTTGGTGATTGGTATCTTGTCCTTGCTGCTTATAATGCCGGCGAAGGAAGGATAACAAGAGCAATTAACCGCGCAGGAAGCAACGATTATTGGGCTGATAGAGAATACCTTCCTCGTGAGACCAGAAGCTATGTTCCGCAGTATATTGCCGTCAGTTTAATTGCTATGAATCCAGAAAAGTACGGCTTCTCTACTAGAAATCTTGATAAACCTTTTGATTATACAACATACAATGTAAACGGCGCGATAGATCTAAATTATCTTGCTAAAGCTGCCGGAGTAGATGTAGAAACTTTGCAAGAGATGAATCCGGAATTAACTCAAATGGCAACTCCAGCAAACTATCAAGGTGGTTATCCTTTGAAAATTCCTAAGCTTTCTGCGCAAACATTTGCTGCAAACGTTGCAAATATTCCGGAGAGCGCAAAAAGGAATTATGTCGTTCATACTGTGCGCCGCGGTGAAACTTTAGCAAGAATAGCAGAACATTACGGCGTGTCAAAATATGATCTTGCAGATGCTAATAACATTTCTATTAAAACGCGTCTGTATCGAGGAGTTAGACTAAGAATTCCTATTACTAATGTGTCCAATTCCGACATTGCTTATAATACAAATACTCAAACTGCTGAGGATAATTCTAAAGACAGTACAGATAATCTGGAAGCTACAACCGATGTTGCCTCTGAAAATACTTCTACAGATGAATATGTCTCTCCGTATGTTGCTTTAAATAAAAATGGAAAGATTGATTCAACATATCAAATTATTCCCGCAGGTTTAGTAGAACAAAATAAAACTAACTCTTTAATTTCTTCGTCGCCTAAAACTAAGGTTCAGAATAGTGTAGATATTTCTTCGGAAAATATTGCGGCGCAGACAAACTCTATTGCTCCTCAGGGTACCGTTCCGGTTAATTATAAAGTTAAAAAGAATGACAGCCTTTTAGGAATTGCCGACTTATTTAACACCCGCGTAAGTGATTTAAGAAACTGGAATAATATTCCTTACACTACAAGTATTGCAGTAGGACAAAACTTAGTTGTATATGTACCGGCGGATAAAAAAGATTTTTATGCAAGTCTTGATAATCAAACAGCTGTTGAAAAATCTTCTCTGAAATCCACAGTAGCTAAAAACGAAAAAGAATGGATTTACCATAAAGTAAAAAGGGGTGAAAATCTAAATTCTATAGCTGATAAGTACGGCGTATCTGTTGACGCTTTGAGAGATTGGAACAATCTTTCCGGTAATAAAATTTATTCAGGCAAAAAGTTAAAAATATATACTGACCACAGCCTTAATTATGTTGCTGAAAATGAAGATGCTGCTTTTGATAAAACTTCAGTATTCAGATATAAGGTAAAAAGAGGAGAAACTTTAAGCGGATTAGCTGTTAAGTTTGGGGTACCGTCGACAACAATAAAAAGATGGAACCGTCTTTCATCTGAAAGATTGACAGCAGGACAATATGTAAAAATTTATACAAACAACCACGTCTCTTCTTTTGGTGACAACACTTTTAAAACTTCCGCCAACGTTAATTATTATACGGTGAAACCAGGTGATGCGATTGGTGAAGTTGCTGAAAAATATAAAGTGGCTGTATCCAGTATTAGGAAATGGAATGGTCTGCGTACCAATAAAATTGTTGCGGGCAAGAGATTGAAAATATATTCGGACGTTGATATAAATGATATTGGCACTAACGACGCCGCTTCATCCGAAGTGGAGAATTACAAAATTAGAAAAGGCGATACTATAGGTAAGATTGCCGCTAAGCATAATGTTTCTGTTGCCGAACTGAAAAAATGGAACAAGCTTAGCGATTCCGATATACAGGCGGGTGAGTCTTTGAAAATTTATTCCCGCTCGGACAAAAATGAAGATGTAAGCCATAAATCAAAACTGAAAAGTAAATCAAAATTTCACCGAGTTGCATCGGGAGAGTCGCTCTATTCGATTTCAAGAAGTTATGATGTTTCTGTTGAAGATTTGAAATCATTGAATAAGATTTCAGGAAATAAAATTAAAGTAGGACAAAAACTTAGGATTGAATAAACTAAAATCGGTACTAAATTTTTAATTAAATAAATATAATTATTAACTAACGCCGTTAGGGGTGTTGCCCCGTTCTTCGGGTTGACTGAGAACAAACCCTTAAACCTGATCTGGATAATGCCAGCGTAGGGAAACGGGCTAAAGTGCAAATAAGTTTTTTAGCCGTTTCTACACGGCTATTTTTTTTAGGAGAAAAACACATGAAAAACTTAATTGCTCTTTTATTTTTTATTAATTCCTTCCTGCTTGCGCAGCAGATTTCAATTAAAGGGAAAGTTACAAACGCACAGAATAATCAGCCTTTACTAGATGCAAATGTTTTGGTCGAAGGGAAAAATATCGGGACAACAACAAATAAAAAAGGAGAATTTGTTCTGCAAGGAAATATAATTAGCGGAGACATTTTAACCATAAGTTTTGTCGGTTACGAAACTCAGCATTATTTTTTAAGTAAAGAAAATATTTCTAAGCCGTTTTTAATCGAACTTAAACCGCTAATTATTCCTTCTCAAACAATATTAGTTGAAGGTACTCTAGGCAAGCAGGGAACAACCCCGCAAGCATTTGATAAGATTACAAGAAAAGAAATAGACGAAACTTATACTATCCAGGATGTTCCAAAATTTTTAAGCACGTTACCGTCGACAATTATTTATTCTGAAAACGGGAACGGTATCGGCTATAATTATTTGAACATCCGCGGGTTTGATCAAAGGAGAATTTCTGTTTCCGTAAACGGAATTCCGCAAAACGATCCTGAAGATCATAATGTTTACTGGCTTGACTTCCCGGATTTACTATCGAGTACCGAAGTAATCCAAGTACAGCGAGGTGCCGGATCTGGTATTGTCGGATATCCTGCCATCGGAGGGACAATTAATATCATTACCTCAACTTTTTCAAATACTCCTGAACTTAATCTCTCAGCGGCAGCAGGCAGCTACAATACAAGAAAATATAGCGCCTCATATTCAAGCGGATTGATTTATAATAAATATTCTATCTACGCAAAAGTTTCGCAAATTCTAAGTAGCGGTTACCGGCACAACGCGTGGACTGACTTCAGCGCATATTATCTTTCGGCTGTTAGGTACGACGATAATCTAACAACTCAAATAAATTTTTATGGTGGACCAATTGCTGATGGGCTTGCTTATATGGGTCTTCCAAAATTTGCCATCAAAAATGTGGAGTTGAGAAAAGCCAATTACTCGGATTGGGGGCAGACAGGAAATTCTTATGACTATAATGTATTAAGAAGACCTTCGGAAATTGAAAATTTTTCCCAGCCTCATTTTGAACTCTTAAATGAATATAGAATTAATAGCAATACAACTTTTAACTCAGCTTTGTTCTTAGTTATTGGCAACGGCTTTTTCGATTATGACGGCTCGTGGGCTGATACGGCAATGCTTAGAATTTCATCTCAATATGGTTTTTATCCGACGCAAAATCCTGTTAACGCTTTAATCAAAGCTGAAGTTGATAACACACAATTCGGATGGATCCCCAGAATTAGTTTCAAAGAAGATAACTCGGAATTAATTTTTGGAGCTGAATTTAGAAAGCACCGCTCTACTCATTGGGGAAGTATTGACTTTGGCGAAGGTCTTCCCATAGGTTTAACAAAAGATTACCGCTTCTATTATTTTAATGGAGGTAAGGATATAGTTAACGGCTTTGCACACGGTACTTTTGATGTTAGTAAAAACATAAACATACTTGGTGAAATTCAGTTGGCTTATCATAAATATTTATTCTATAACGAAAAATATTTGAATAACAATTTTACAGTCAGCAATACTTTCTTTAACCCTAAATTTGGAATTAACTATAAATTTAATGAGTCGCAAAACTTATTCTTTTCTTATGCCCGTGTCTCGAGCGAGCCTACGTTATCAGCATATTATGACGGCGAAAGTTCCAGCTTTGGCTCTACTCCTCAATTTGAACAGAATGCAGATGGGAGTTATAATTTTAGCAGACCATATGTTTTGCCAGAAACAATGAACGATCTGGAATTAGGAACTTCGTTTATAAAAAATAATTTTTCTCTTTCACTGAATCTTTATTATATGATTTTCGATAATGAAATAGTTAATAATGGAACGGTGGATATTTTTGGTCAGCCGATTACCGGGAATATGAAAAGTACCCTGCACAGAGGTATAGAATTATCTGGGATTTATGATTTAAATAAAAATTTTGAAGCATACGCAAATGTAACATACAGCAGTAATGTTATCCAAAATGGATGGTATTTTGGGACAGCCAATTCAACTCCGATCTCTATTGATTTAAGCGGGAATACTATTGGAGGTTTCCCGAGCTTTCTTATCAACTTCGGATTAACATATAAACAGAACAGAATTCTTTTGCAGTTGACCGGAAAATATGTCGGAGCTTTTTACTCTGATAACTTCGGAAATAATTTAACAAAATATTTAAGTTCATATCCGGATTTTGTAGGTTATCCCGACAATCAAAACGATGCTTATTTTAGTGCTGACTTTTATGGAAGTTATGAAGCAAAAGTTTTTGACTCACTAACTCCTGCTAAAATATTTGTCCAGGTAAATAATATCTTTAATCAGCTATATTCGGCTAACGCAATCGGCGGAGAATTTTTCCCTGCCGCCGAAAGAAATTTTTTAGCCGGACTTCAAATAGGACTATAATTTATGATGAAGGGATTGATCTTAGCTCACGGCAAAGCGCCGAAAAAAAATGTAATCAGATATCTCTGCAAAAAAGGATATTCTACTTTAGTCTGCGCTGACGGCGGCTCTAACTCTGCGAAGAGAATGGGGTTGATCCCGGATATTATAATTGGTGATTTAGATTCAATACTGCCTTCAACTTTTAATTACTTTAAAAACAAAACAAGTGTAATTCAGGTTAAAGATCAAAATAGTACGGATGTCGAAAAATGTTTGAATTATTTAATAAAGAAAAAATTCGGCGAAATAATTTTGTGCGGTGTTACTGGCGACAGGCTCGATCATACTTTTTGCAACTTGGGAATAGTTATAAAATATTTCGGTAAAATTTCTTTGGGTATAGTTGCTGAAAATTCATATCTAAAAGCATATACGGGAAATATAAAATTAACTACAATTCCAGGCGAGACTATTTCATTATACGGGATCAACGATAGAACTAGAATAAAGTCGAGCGGCTTAAAGTTTTCTCTCAAAAATATCGCTCTGCCTTTCGGCAAAAAAGAAAGCACAAGCAATGTTGCTCTCGGTGAAAGCGTAGAACTAGAAATTTTAGGAGGAATAATTTTTATTATAAGAGATTTTAGTCTGTTAAAGAAAAATGGTCTCATTTAAACCTATTGATTTTGAAGTAATTGTATTTTTCTTTTTAGCTGTTCTCGGTTTTGGATTTTACTTCGGAAGAAAGACCACCTCTGAAGCCGCCGATTATTTGTTATCGGGAAGAAATGTCGGTTTATTCCTATTTGTCCTAACTACGGTTTCAAGCTGGTACGGAGGCATTCTTGGCGTCGGAGAATTTACTTACCGTTACGGTTTGTTAAGCTGGTTTACTCAGGGCATACCATATTATATATTCGCAATTTTGTTCGCAATCTTTTTTGCCAAGAAAGTTAGAAAAGCCGAACTTTATACTATTCCGGATAAACTTAGCATCATTTATGGAAAAGAAGTCGGGCTTCTTGCTTCGGTTTTTGTCTTTGTGCTCGTGTCTCCGGCGCCTTATTTATTGATGACCGCAAACTTAATCTCATTAATGTTTGGAACAGGCACCATCATAAGTCTTATTTTAGGGTTAATACTTTCAATTTCATATCTTATGAACGGCGGATTTAAAGCAAACATATATGCAGACGCAATACAATTTTTTGTAATGTTCGGAGGCTTTGTGATTGCTTTATTTTTTGCGTATCACAATTATGGCGGAATTAATTATTTGAGAAACTCCCTGCCGCCCGGTCATTTACAACTTACTGGAAATGTCTCTGCAACCTATATTGTAGTTTGGTACCTAATAGCATTATGGACTTTCGCCGATCCGGGTTTTCATCAAAGAAGCTATGCTGCAAAATCCGGGAATGTTGCGATGTACGGAATAATAATTTCGGTTCTGTTCTTTGCTCTCTTTGATTTTTTAACCACATCTACCGGCTTATACGCCAGGGCTATATTACCAAACCTTTCTAGTCCGACACTTTCATATCCATTGCTTGCAGAAAAAATTCTTAAGCCGGGCTGGAAAGGGATATTTTATGCCGCAATGTTCGCAACAATTATGTCCACTTTAAATAGTTTTTATTTTTTAAGCGGTACAACTATCGGCAGAGATTTCATTTATAAGCTGAAAAAAAATAAAGATGAGAAAAATCTTAAATACTATACTGTGTACGGCTTAATAATTTCCGGTGTTTTATCGATCGCTCTGGCATTCTATATTCCATCGGTAATAGAAATCTGGTACATCGTCGGCTCAGTTTGTATCCCCGCTATGATTCTTCCAGTGATCAGTTCATATTACACAAGAATAAAAATAAATTCTAGAATAATATTAATTGAAATGATAGCCGCTTCTTTTTCAAGTTTAGCATGGAATTTTGTGCGGGATTATTTCTCAACAAATAAAATCTTGAGTGAAGTTGAACCCATGCTAATCGGGCTTGCAGTTGGCGCGGTTATACATGCCGCGGGAATTATTCTAAAGAAGAATGTCTCTTATGGATGATAGAAAGTAGAATTGAGCCGGATAATATTGATAGAATTATTATTAGCGAAGTAACAACAGGGATAGCATAAAATTCACTAATCATCATTTTCGCGCCTACATAAAACAAGATTAAAGCCACTCCGTATTTTAAATATGCAAACAATTCCACAGCGCCGGCAATAGTAAAGTAAAGTGCGCGAAGTCCAAGTACGGCAAATATATTTGAAGTAATAATTATAAAAGTGTCCCTCGTAATAGCTATAACTGCCGGGATGGAATCTACAGCAAAAACAATATCTGAAGATTCAATTAATAGAAATGTTAAAAATAAAGATGTGACAAATACTTTTTTCTTTTCTTTCAGAAAGAATTTTTTCCCTCTGTATTCTGAATTTAAATTAAAAAACTTTTTTATGAATCTAATAGCCGGGTTCTTTTCAAGATTAACCTTATAACCCGATGTAAACGCCATTTTGTATGACGCATATAAAAGAATTATACCGAACAAATAAATTATTGGATGGAATAAATTAATTAAACCTACTCCTACAAGAATAAAAATTATTCTGAAGACTATTGCGCTTAAGATACCCCATTTAAGCACATGCGGCTGGTTCGCCACAGAAACATTCATAACATTAAAGATCATTAAAAAGACGAAGAGATTATCGACGGAAAGAGATTTTTCAATCAAGTAACCAGTTAAAAATTCAATTGATTTTACATTCCCTGCTTTATCAAAAAAATATATGAAAGCGCAAAATAAAAGAGCGGTGAATATCCATACACCGCTCCAAATTAAGCTGCCTTTGAAAGAAATTCTTTCCTTCCTTCTTTCGGTAAAAAAAATATCGGTGAATAATAAAATTGAAACTAAGATTATAAAAACAATCCACTTCAAGAATTCATCATTCAATATTTTTTCCTCTTATGGTAATAAAACCCCGACAGCAATAACGGTTGTCCATATTCCGTTTTTAGCACCTTCAGCAGATTGAGTAATATTAAATGAACGGACAATTTTACCGGACATTTTATAAATATTTTCTCTTTCGCTCCAGTCTGTGTCCGGATTAAATTCTACTCCGAGTGTAGTTGCAAGCATTGTCGCTGCTAAGTCTTCGGCATATTCGCCGGCTACTTTTTCAGTTTCACCAAAAGGATGATGTTCGGAAAGATAACCGTACTGATTATTATCAGCCGGCAGAGCGACGCCGATTGATGCTGCTATTAAACGGTTGGGCTCGTTGGTGGAATTTCTTGCCATAACGCAAAAAGTAATTTGTCCCGGATTTAATTCCTTCAAACCGTCTTCTTTGCTGATCCTTTTGCAATTTGTCGGGAAAATGCTGCTCACGGTAACAAGGTTGCAAATTTCTATCCCTGCGCTTCTAAGCGCAAGTTCAAATGAAGTTAAGTATTCTTTATGCCGTCCTACACCTTTTGTGAAAAATATTTTTGATGGAACATACAAGTTCTCATCTCCTTTCTAATTTAAGCTGTTATTTTAATGAATTTTCTTTTTCCAACTTTAAGTATTGTTTCTTTGTTTAGTTTTATCGTTGCGGTAATATCGTCAATTTTTTCTCCGTCAATTGATACGCCGCCTTGAACAACTAATCTTCTTGCTTCTCCTTTTGATGGAGCAAAATCAACTTTTATCAAAAGATCTAAAATCCCGATTTCTTTTTCATCTATTTTTATTTCGGGAATTTCGTCCGGGATTTCTTTCTTAATAAATATTTTGTCAAACTCATTTTCAGCTTCAACTGCCGCCTGCTGGCTGTGATACATGCTTACTAAAGTTTTTGCCAATTTTCTTTTAATATCTCTTGGATTAATTTCAGCGTTTTTTAACTGCCGCTGAATTTCAAGTAATTCTTCATTTGAAATATTTGTCGCAAGTTCAAAGTAATTATAAATTAAAGAATCGGGAATTGAAAGTGTCTTGCCAAAAATTTCTTGAGGTGAATCAGAGATGCCGATGTAATTGTTGTATGACTTGCTCATCTTTTCAACGCCGTCTGTCCCGACGATTAATGGCATAGTTAATATTACTTGAGGTTCAATGCCAAATTCTCTTTGAATATCTCTTCCAACAAGAAGATTGAATTTCTGATCCGTTCCTCCAAGTTCTACATCGCTTTTAATTGCTACCGAATCCATTGCCTGAGCTAACGGGTATAAAAATTCGTGGAGAGAAATCGGCTCGCCGGCTTTAAATCTTTTAGTAAAATCATCACGCTCAATCATTCTAGCTACAGTATATTTTGAAGAAAGCCTGATAACATCTTCAAAGGACATTTTGCCGAGCCATTCTGAATTATAAACAATTTTTGTTTTTTCACGGTCTAAAATTTTTGAAGCTTGATCCAGATAAGACTCGCCGTTCTTTCTTGTTTCTTCAAGCGATAGGGAAGGGCGCGTTACGTTTCTGCCGGATGGATCGCCGATCATGCCGGTGAAGTCGCCGATAATTAATATTGCTTGATGACCAAGCTGCTGAAATTGCGTCAGTTTTCTTAATACAACTGAATGACCCAAATGCAAATCCGGTCGGCTCGGATCGCAGCCGAGTTTCACAACTAATGGTTTTTCCTCTTTTAAAGATTTTTCAATTTTTCTTACTAATTCTTCTTCGGGGATTATTTCGTGGGCGCCCCTTTTTATAAGGTCTATTTGTTCGTTAAGCGGGGGAAATTTCAACTCGAATTTATCTCCAGTGATTATTAATAAAATAATTAATTGATGAATTAGTCTTTATATTTAAAATTTCGTTCTTTATCACGTTCATAATCTTTTTTTGCAATTGCTTCTCGTTTATCATAAACTTTTTTGCCTTTTGCAAGAGCCAGTTCAACTTTTACTTTTCCGTTCTTAAAATATAATCTTAATGGAACTAAAGTAAAACCTTTTTCTTTTGTTTTTCCGATTAACTTCCTAATTTCTTTGGCGTTCAGCAGAAGCTTCCGGTCTCTAACGGGATCATGATTATTAATATTTCCCTGCTCGTAAACACTAATATGAGCGCTTATCAACCACGCTTCATTATTTCTAATAGTCCCATAGCTGTCTACTAAATTAGCTTTCCCCTGACGAAGGGCTTTTACTTCGGTTCCCGTTAAAACTATGCCTGCTTCGTAAGTCTCTGAAATTGCATATTCAAACCTTGCCTTACGATTGACAGTAATGTTTTTCTCTTCGTCGTTTGCCATAAGAACTAAAAATTAAGATTAAAAATTATTTTTATTAAGGAATAAAATCAAGAAAAGACACAGCAAA